>Ga0272449_1002704_pt1 | contig 16170 bp, 9 predicted proteins | sample YNPCB0241_FD_198679 | JGI IMG/M metagenome (GOLD analysis project Ga0272449, IMG submission 198679) | Hot spring sediment microbial communities from Yellowstone National Park, WY, United States - YNP-CB-024-1 | ecosystem: Environmental > Aquatic > Thermal springs > Hot (42-90C) > Sediment...
AGGGTAAGAATTTTTAAGAAAATCTGGGCAAATTTTATAGTATTTGCTGGATTTTTGATGCTTTCTATATTCCTTTTTATGCAAATTAGTTTTATAGTTAACTTTTCACCTCAGTTTATTATGGTGATAATTTTTGGGCTTACTGGTGTTATTGTGCTTGCAAGTTTTATTATATCGGTATTTGTTGGACAGGGAGGAAGCAGGTTAAAACTTTCAAAAGAGAGAGGGAATAAAGATCTAATTGTCCGTGATGATGATAAATACTGGAAACTTGGGGTATTTTACTTTAATCCAGATGATATGGCTGTTTTTGTGGAGAAGAGGTTTGGAATTGGCTGGACATTTAACTGGGCAAGGCCACTATCGTGGGTTTTGCTTTTAGGATTGTTTTTGCTTATGGGGATTGTTTTGATTGTTACGCTGGTGGGATTAAAATAGAAAAACTAGAGATAGCTTATCTATCTAATATAAAGATTAAAAAATTTTTAAAAGAATATATTTCAAAAGGCAGGGCAGTGTTTTTCTCAAGCCATATAATTAAAATGGTTTAAATATTTGCAAAATTCATCAAAGTTGTCAAACCAGTATCTTTTGTAATTATCCAAAACCTCGGCTATCCCTCGTCTCGACTTAAGCAATAGTTTTGTTTTTATAGTAAATCCGTTATATGAAAAATCTCTGCTTTGCTTTTTTTCGCCAGTTTCAAATATCCTTGAATAGCCGTCAATTTTTCTGTATCCATCTGTGTGTTCTGTTCCTTTTGGGTCTACAAAAAGAATAGTATATTCATCACCTTTTTTGAGCCAAAAAATAAAATCTGGTTTAAACTTATCAATTCTGTTTGTTTTTGGGTTGTAATAAGGAATATAAACTTCATCCAATGTTTCATCAATTTTTGAGAAAAACCACCAATTGAATTGTTTAAAAAAATTATTTTCTTGATGCAAATAATTTTCCAATTCATTGATAAAATCTACTTCACTCTTATGTTTTATAATGTGTTGAATAAAGTCTGCTTGTTCTGATTCTGTTAATGCCACTGGTAAATAGTAGTGATTTGCAATATATTTTATTTTTAATTTTTCATTAGGAGAATATGTACTTTCTGCTTCTTTTACGATATTGTTTTCAATTTCTTTAATTTTTTGTTTGTATTCTTCTCTTGAAATTTTCCCTTCATCAAATTCTTTGTCAATCAGACTTTCCACCTTTTCTTTATCCTTTGCATTCTTAACTTTTTCGATTTTTTGTCGTAAAGAATTTAATTTATCAGCCGTAATATTTATTTTCTTGAAATGAATTATTTCTTCATCAAGTTTTTTAAATGTTTGAAACTCTTTTGTTTTATTTGAAAAATGTTTAAATATATTTTGTAATAAAAATTCTGGATTATTGATTTTTAATTGTTCTTTTGTTTCGATAAAATAATCATTTTTATGCCCATTAAAACCTAATTTTATTTTATTTAATACTCTAACATCGCAATCAAATCGGATCAGCGCAACTTTTTCTCCTATATAATTAAAATAATTTTTTACCAATGCATAATCATCGGGATGAATAGGATATTTAACAATATCTTTTTCTTCAACAAGTATGTTCTCAGAATTTTGGTAAACAGGAATAAATAAGTCTTTATCTTTTACGGCAGGATTGATTTTAAACAGATCACCAAGCAAAACGTCGGGTTTTTCTTGTTTTAATGTTTCTACAATTTCTTTTAAGTTATTTGCTTTTGTTCCAAATACCAATAAACTTTCAAGGGGTTCAATATAATCTTTTATTTTTTCATAAATATCTTTATCAATTTCGTTGTTATTGTAAAGGTAAATTCCTCTTCTTCGTTTATGTGGTAATGGTTCAATTCTTACGCCTCTGCCAATGGATTGTAGAACAAATTTTTTGGCATCAATACCTTTCCCAATATTTATAAATAAAATAATATTTGGCCTATTACTATCCCATCCTTCGTAAAATGAACGCGAGCCCATTAATATTGAAATATCTTCATTACTATTGATATTTTTGAAAATACTTTCGTTATCAAATTTTTCAATTATTTCATAATTAGTTAGTTTGTTCTTAATCCATTCTGTTATATCTCCTATTTTCATTAAAGCAAATGGTCTATCGGATGTAGCAAGTTTAAATATCAACTCTTGTTTATTAGATGGTATCTTTAATACTTCAATTTTTCCGTTTGTAGATGAGTTAAAGACATAGCTTAAAATATCCGAATAATTTAAATTCTGAATTATTTCTTGTAAATTTTGATTTAATTGTTTTTCTTCAAACTCAAATTTTGCTTCATTAGAAGATAGTTCGGCAATAATTTCCTCTTTTGCTTTTTCCAAAATTTCTTCATTGCCATTGCCTAATGCAATTTTTTCGATTTCTTTGAAAAATATCTCTAAATCAGAATCATCTGTATTTACAGAATTAACAAGTGTAAGTAAAAGTGGTTTATGATATAAATTATTTGAAATTTTACTAATTTCTTCAAATTGTTTATTGATTGCTGCTTGTAAAATAAATATTTTAAGTAGTATTTTTTGTTTTTCTGCATCGGTGAAATCTTGTTTATTTTCTAATGCTTTAATATTTTCTTTTGAAATATAAATATGTTTGCCGTATCCTTCTTCGATAAATCTTGCAAGGTTAAAGTTATAAACACAGGTTGCATAATCTCTATCATCTGTAAACGTTGCAGAAAAGTTAAAAATAAAGCCATTTCTACTTAAAATAGAATAGAATGTTTGTCTTTTGCTATCTTCACGATCACCCTTGTGGGCTTCGTCTAAAAGTATATACCAATTGCCGTTGTTATCGTAGTTTTTATAATTTACGATTTTATCTTTTTGCTCATCTGATATTAAATCGCTACGATAAAAGTAAACATTAAAGTTACTGCCTTCTGTTATAAGATTTTGTTTACTTGATGAGTATTCTTTTAAGTTTATCAATTTAATTTGAATACTTTGACCAGACTGATTAAATTCACAGATATGTTTTTTAAATTGTTCAATCAAGTCTTCTCGATAGGTTAAAAACAAAATATCTTTTTTTGGAATTTTGTTGTTTTTTATTAAATAGCCAAGTAGTTCAATTAATTTTACAATGACAAGCGTTTTACCTGACCCAGTAGCCATCCAAAAACTCATTCGATTGATAAAATATTCAAAAGATATTTTATCATCGTTAATTGGATACTCTTTATCATATTCCAGTAGATATTTTAAAGTTTTGCTTTCTCTCTTTATATTGTAACTTAAATCTTCATTTAAGCCATTGTTTTGATAATGCCTGTAAAAATCAGATTTATTTTCTTTGTATTGTTCATAATAAAGATATAACGCCTTTAATGCATTTTCCAAAGCTTTTTGTTGATAGTCAAAAAGCGATTTTTCTTTTGAAAATTCTTTAAAATCTACTCCAAGCCAGTCGGCTGGCAGGTTGTTTTGATTAAAGCTTTCTACTATGTTTTGTAGGTATAGGTTCATAACTTAATCCCCAATAGATTAAATTTTTTTATTAATTATAGTTTAATTTTTTCCATATTTTAACGTATTCTTCACCTGATAGCTTTGAGTTTGCAGGTAAAACTTTTTCCCAAACTTCAATTTTTTGAGAATTTAACCATTTGATAACTTGAGATGTCTTATAATTATAAATTTCATCACCAAATTGTTGTTTATAAACTGTTCCTAAATTATTAGCTATACTTCGTGGTACATTTGCTTTTCTCATCAACACTCCTTCATCAGTATTTACACCATACAAAATATAAGCAGGAATATTCATCATCTTTTTCTTTTCAATATCAGTTAGATAATCCCAATCAATACCACTTGTAGGCATTTTTTGTATTGCTGCAATTCCCCAACTTGCCATATTGGCTATAGCTTTGTAAATCCACTTTGTCGTTGATTCGATTGCTTTCTTCTTGTCTTGCTCTTCTGGAAATAATGAATTTGCTATTTGAGAAATATTTTTTCCATTAACCCAATTTATTATCAATTTAGAAATAGTTTTTTGGTCTAAAGATTTATCACTAATCTTAATTTCTTCTAACGATTTCCTAATTTCATAAGTATTTAGCATAATACCAACCAGTTTCTGTATTGTTTTATTTTGTTCTGAAAAAAGCTGTTCTTTTTTCCAATCATTTGGAGAAATATTTGAAGCAGATAATTTTGAAATTATTTGTCTAACAGAAACAGTAGAAAAACCTGTTGAATCTGCTCTTTTCGCATCTTCTAAGGTGAGGTTTTGTGCATATTCTCTTAGCTTTGATATTAAAAATCTTCTTTTGCCTTCCTCAAGTTGACTAAAACCTAAAGTTGCTTGTAATTTTTCTTCTAAATGATTGATAAACTCATTTAGATCATATACTTGGCACCTTAAATGAGAAATATATTGCAAAATAGAAGACCATCGTTCGTCTTTATAAAGCCATCTAGAAAAATCTTCATTTTCATTTTGCATGGCTACTTTTAAAGCACCTTCCAATTGCGAAATTAAATCTTGCGAGGCTTGTTTAACATATTTAGCAAGAACCTTCAAATCTTTATCATTTTTGCACGCAATTCCTACCCATCCCATAGATTGTTGTCCCACTCTCCCAACTCTGCCAGCAAGGTTCCAAAAATCACGAGTAGGCATAGGACCAGAAAAAGGATAAGTGTATGAGCCCATTATCACAGCCGAAACAGGGAAATTGATTCCTTGAGCTATTGTAGTGGTTGAAACTAATACCTGCAATTTCCCTTCAACCATCATCATTTCTATTAATTGTCGTATTTCATCAGGTATTGCTGAACTATGAATTGCTATTCGTTTGTCTAAATATTTTATTAAAGGAAAATCTTCACCCACTTCTGTTTGAATAAATTTTTTCAGCAATTCAATATCTTCATCAACCTCAAAATCTTGATTGCAGTTTTCGTATAAATAATTAGCCACAGTATAAGTTTCATCTATACCAGCAACTAATATTATAACTGGATTGTTGATATCTAAAATATTCTGACCTACGAATTGAGCTAACTTTAATTTTGAATTAGAAATTTGCGATTTATACTCATTTAAATTTTTAATATTATATGAAGATATTAATGGTATTTTTTCTGAAATTTGGTATGTCCCTTTTGTTGTATTTAATGTTTCTAAATAGACTTGGAATTTTTTCCCTATTCCTTCTACTTTTATTCCACCAATAACCCTTTCGTTGGGCTGCCACCAATCAAATTGTATATTTATTTCTTTTCCTCTTTCACCTCCAAGCCATTCAGCTATTTGCTTAGCATTTGGTATATCTGGCGTCAAAAGCAAAAAATTAGCTTCTTTACAATCATTCTTAATTGTAGCTAATAACAACTCTAATGAAAGTCCCCTTTGTTTTTCTTCAATATTATGTGCTTCATCTACAACTGTGAGTACAAGAGGTCTTTTTTCGGTAGTTCCAAGCCCTTGTCTTATCAATAGATTTAATTTTTCATAAGTGGTAATTAAAACATCAAAATCAGTATTGTCGCCTTTGTTTTCAACTAAATATGCTTCAAATCCATCTATTTCTGCAACACCGCTGGCTTTTTCAACTTTTAAACCTATTTTACTCAAATCTTGATTTAAACGAACATATATTTGATTCACAAGAGCCTTAGTTGGCACAATGTATGCAACCCATCCGCCCCGTTCTTTAAATTCATTTAGTGCCTGTAAAATCTTGTATTCAGCAATTAAAGTTTTTCCACTGGAAGTTGGCAAACTAACTACAATAGATCTATAAGATGGATTTAATAATTGACCATTTATAATAGTGTCTTTTTGTGGATATAATAATTCAAAAATGGGGTTATTTTCTTTTTTTGTAATAAATTTATTAAACGTACTTACCCAATGATTTACACCTGTTAATGAATACCAAATAGTGTTTCTAATAAGTTTGATGCTAAATGCTTCAACGTATTGATACAATAATTGAAGTATTATGTTACCAGCAGCATTGGCAAATTCTTTTGCGATTCTCAAATGGTATTTTACCTTATTCTCAATATCAAAATCATTGTTTGGTGTTTTCCCTTCTAAAAGGTATTGACCTAATATTTCTGATGTTTTGGCAAAGTGATAAAGAGATACAAGCTCTGCTGCTCCATATGGTTGACTTTCTTCTCCTAATTGATTTAAATAATTTTCTTCAAATTCTTTTTGCTCATTTCTTAATTGATTGATTAATTTAATTGCTTGTGAAATATCTTTCCAAGATTTTTTAATAACTAAGCTTACAATAACTTTAAAAATAATGACTAATAAACGACTATTCCATTTATCTATAACTTCTAAATTATCAATTTTTAGTTTTTGCTGACTCAAAAAATCCTTAACGAAATGTGAATGTTCACCCAAATACCCCAAAGAAATTATTTTTATAACTTCGTAAATGTCTTCTTCTGTCTTTATGTCAAAGTTTAATAATGTTGATATATCAAAATAAACTGAACATAATATTTTAAATTTTTCATCATCTTGATTATGCCATAATTCTAATATTTTTAATTCGCAAAGTTCTTTTGCTTTAATTAGCTCGGTTTTTTTATTTGCATCTAATTGCAATGTATTAAATCTCTTAGATAATTTACCCTTTTGAATTATTTCGGAAATTCCCTGAAGCAAATCGGGAAAATATTCTTCAAGTATTTTATATTTCTCAGTTGCTAACATTTTCATCTCCGTTTATAATTTTTAGCCACTGATTTTTAGGTATTGAAACATAAATTGCCAATAACCTTAAACCTATTGGATTAAGTACTTGTTCTTTCAATTTGTCATAACTCTGTTTTATATCATCTTCGTTTACGCCTGTATCTCTTACCAACACACCATATAATAAATACTTACTCCCATTCGATTGATAATAGCTTCTTATCGCATTAGCAAAATTTTCCTTAAAATTTAAATTATTACTCAAACTTATCTTGTTTTGAATGTAACTGATCAAAATTAGTCTCTTATTTTGATCTCTATACAAATCTCTTAATTGATTTTCAATTCCTGTTGGATTAGTCATTACTTGTGGTGGGCTCTTTTGCTCGGAAGATGTTTTAACTTCTCCAAATAAAAATAATATTTCATTTTCTATTTCTATAAATCCCACTAAATCTGCACCTGTTTTATTCCCTTTTGGATTTCGCGCGTCCCTAAGTTCATTCCAATAAAAACGACAATTAAAATGTTTTTCCAAACAAACTTCAGCAAACGCCTCGCCAATTCTAAAATCTTGTACATCTATTTTTGGGTTTTGTAAATACTGAATATCAAGTAATAATCTTTCTGATACTTCAAAGCCAGTTTCTGATTTAAGTGCCTTAAGATTTGAAATCATCTCATTTCTTTGCGGTGTATCGAGTAATTTATCTTTTACTTCATTTTTTAAAAGTTCTTTATATTCGATATCAGAGAATGAAACACCAATATAATCTCTAATACCCGATTCTATGTATTGATATTCTTGTTTCATTTCACTCCCACCAAATTAAAGGTTTTATTAAAATTAAAGGTTTTATTAATTTATAGTCAAAATCTTTTTCCCCCTTTCATTCCGTTTTTCTCGGTATTTTAATGACAAATTCGTTTTCTGTATTTTCAAACCCAACATCTTCATTTAAGTGTTCTTTGACTAATTTAATTATTCTTCTTACACCACTTCCCAAATCAGTAACCATTTTCATTTTCAAAAGCATATTATAGATGGTTGGATTTCTTAATACATGAGAGCCACCTACTTTTATGCTTTCAACTGTTACCGTATTAGGTAGTCTACCAGGGCTATGAATTTCCACTCTATTGGTAAAAATTAAAACTCGTATTGGAGCGTTTATTGTATAATCTCTATGAGCAATAGCATTTACAATGGCTTCTCTTAAAGCAGTGAGCGGAATTTCATATTCTGATTCTGGTTGAAAATCTTTTATTCTATGTTTATTGCGAAGGGATAATTTGAAAAAAATTTCAACGTTCTGAATTATATCAAAAATTTTTCCTGTTAAATTTTTAGTTTCTAAGGTTGTTTCTCCAATATCGTTCCCTTGAATGATTGCACAAACTATTCGGGACTGACCAATAAATTTTTGTGGTTCACAAGCAAAAAATAATATTCCCGTAAGAGTGGGGATTAAACTCTCTTTTTCTATCAAATGAAAATTATTAAGATAATTTATAATTTCTTCCTCGTCATTTGTTTCAATTTCCAGGTAATTTTTGAGAAAAAATTTAAAAGCTGAAATGTCTAAATCAACAAATTTAGCGTTATTTACAGGCAATTCATCATAAAATAAACTTCGTGTTGATTGGAATATTCTCAATAATTCTTCTCTTGTTGCTTGCCGACAACGATTTGATGACCTTACATAGTATTGTTCCGCCTTTGTTTTATATGGTCTTTGAGTTCCTTTCTCAACATTGACAATTACAACATTTTTTCCTTCAATACTTATTGATTCTTGTAGAATCATCACGGGTGGTTCGCAACGATGGAGTGCAATATCGTCCATCCTTAACATTACCTTGTCAATATCTGAAACACCAATGATTTTACCAGAATCATCCAATCCAATCAATATCTTACCACCATCGGTATTGGCAAAGCATACAATAGTTTTTGCAAAGTCTTCGTTGTTTTCTTCCTCCAGCTTAAATTCAACGTGATATCCTTCGCCTTTATTTAATATTTCTAAAAATTCCTTGCTATTCATATATCATTTCCACCAAATTAAAGGTTTTATATTTTTATTTACAACTATCAACCAAAGCAGCAAAATGTTCTTTATCTTTGTCACTAATTTTATTTAAAATAAATTCTACTGATTTTTTTAATTCAGTTATATCAGGGAAACGAAGAGAATGTTCTGGGTTCTCTTCATGAGAATATTCATCCATAATTTTAAGTGCCATTACTCCTTCATTACTTATATTATTTTCAAAAAATTTGTTGGCTTTTTCTTTGAATTTTTTACCATCTGGATAACGCAAAAACAAATACATCTCAAAAAATCTTCTGAGAATATTGGGAAGTAAATAAAGCTGATCAAAACTGTTTTTGTCCTTGGAGTCATTGAATGTTTTTAAATTATAAAACAAGTAATTATATTCACTCTTGAATTTAAGAAGAATATCCGGTAATTTTTCCAAAGTTGAATAGCGATTTTGATTATTTGTTATTGCTTTAATTAGATAAAAATTACCATTTTGATTTTGTAAATCATATCTATACATATCTTTAAGTAAATTAAAAAAATCAAAATTGTGGGTCGTAATGAAAACTTGGTTAATATTTTTTATTTTTTCGTTAAGAAAAGCATACACCGAATGGATATGATTAGAATCTAAACTGGATACGGGATCATCAATAAAAATGATTGCTTGGCTTAAATCAAAGTTAATTGCTTGGCTTAAATCAAAGTTAGTTTCTTCTAGTTTAACAAAAAAGTATACTAACGAAATAATATTTCTTTCCCCTGTGCTCAGGTTTTTAGCAATTTTATTATTTCTATAAAGTTTGTATTTGCCATTAGAAGTATTTTCTATTTTTAATCTATCATCATTAAAAAATTTGTTTAATAATTCATTTAATCTTTGAGCTCCAATTGCATTGGCTTTAATTTTACTTTCTATATTTGAAATTTCGCTTTTAAGAGTCTCAATTTCACCTTCTATTCTTTTAATATCATTATCTAAACTCTCAATATTTTGTTTTTTATTAAAATACTGTTCATCTTGAATAAATATTGCAACATAATGCAGTTTAATTTTTTCTTTTGCTTGATTTTTTTCTTCTTCTAAAGTATTTGATTTATCATTATGTTTACTAATTAAGTTTTGAATTTTTTCCAATAATTCTAAGAGTTCATTTTCTACTTCAATACTTATGTTTTGAGCAATGATTAGTTCATCAAATGGTTTTTCCTTCTTTTTATTTAATTCATTTAACAACTTTTTAACATTTTCAGTGTATTCTAATTTTAATTGATTGTAGTTTTGAACCAATTCTTCATATTCATTTTGAAATTCATTATAAAATCTGGCTTTATCTGGTAATGAATATTTATCTATTTCACTAAGATGATTGTTTATCTCATTTTCTTTTTGTTTAATTAAATTAATAAAATCATCAAATTCTTTAGAAAAATGCTTGTTTAATTCTTCTTTGCGTTCAGTTGTTAATTTATTGCCGCAAAATTGACACGTTGTTTCTTCTTTGTGTAGCTCAATACCTTCTCTAACCCAATTACTTAATCGAGCATTTTGATTTAGTTTTTCGATTATTTTTTGAGCAGAAACCTTTTTTTCTAAAATTTCTTTAATATCATTTAAAAACTTTGTAAGATTTAAACTTATCTCTTGAAAAGAAACATAATCTAATTTTTGACTGTTTAAAGTATTTTTATATTGTTGAAGTTTTTCATCACTTAATACTTTTTCTAAAAAATTATCTTTTATATCATCTATAACTTTTGCTAAATTGTTTTTATCGAATTCTTTTGGATTAGTTATTGATAGTATATTTCTTATTTCTGAGGCTTTAGCTGATAATTTATCCTGTAATTCTTCTTCTTTACTTTTTTTATCTTCACTTATTTTTTTAAGCTCGTTTTCTTTATCTGACTTTTCATTTTCTTTTTGTTTTAACTCTTTTTCAAGTTCTTTTGATTCTTTACCCAAAATTAATACTGGCTCAATATCAGCATTCTCATTATTCCAATCAAAATTCTCCTCAACAAAATCTTCATTAAAAACACGAATAGGGATATTTTGATCAAGATTTCTTTCTGTAAAAGTCTTATTATCTATTTGTATTTCAAATTCTGCTTCTTGATAATCTGAATGTAATTTTTTTAGTTCGAAACATCTAAATATTCTCGACAAGGTAGTTTTCCCAGAATAGTTCCAACCATAAAAAAAATTGTATTTAGTAAATTCAGGTAAATCTTCCGGCCATTTAAAGTTATTAAATTGCCCAAAACTATTAATTTTATTTATTTTTTCTACTTTCATTTCACTCCCACCAAATTAGCGGCTTAATTAATTTATAATCCAAATCTTTTGTTTTGACAACGCTTCCATCTTCAAACTCCACTTCGTAATTCCCCTCTTGCAGAGGGGTGTCAGACGAAGTCTGACGGGGTGTTATTTTCTTTATCCATTTGCCAGTTAGGTTTGATAAAGTTTCTGCAATGTCTATATTTTTGTACAATTTACTCAAATCTACATTTACTTTTTTGTTTTCGTAGTCAATTTCCAATGCTCGTAGCATTTTTTCATCTTTTAAGAATACATATTGTTCATAAACTGATTTGTTGCCTGCAATATACATATCGTGATTTTCGTAAACGGTATTGGCTAAAGCTTCTTCGTATTGTTCAAGTTCGTAGTATTTGAAAAAGCCGCCGCCTTGATATTCTTTTACTTCTTTTGATATCCCTGATTTATCATACGCCAAAACTTTTTTCATTCTTGGTAAAACTACTGTATAAAAATGCTCTCCCATCTCTACACCAATCCATTTTCTGCCGAGCTTGTGGGCTACTGAGGTTGTTGTGCCACTTCCTAAAAAGAAATCCATAACTAAATCGCCTTCATTAGAAGCCGCCTCAATTGCTCTTTTAAGTAGAATTTCAGAATTTTCGGTTTTGGAAATCCCAGGTTGTTGAATATCCATAAATATCATTCCAATTTGAATCCAAAACTTCTTCTATTTTTTCTTCTACCCAGTATTTTGGTATTGGATCATCAATTCCACATTCTGGGCATCCTTGCCAAAATCCCTTACTCTTATCGTGAATATAACCACAATTACGACATTCTAATATAAGTTTTCCTTCATCTATCATTTGATTTATTTTTTCCTGTGAATACTTCCAGTGTTTTCCTTTAGGAGATGCCAACTCTTTACCAAAAAATATTTTGGGAGAACCCTGCCCAGAGGAATCTCCCATATGTCTCCAAAATCCTTCCCTTTTTTCAGATTTTAATTTGTAAGGATTTATGTATGAAAACTTTTCACTCTTTGAATATAGATAAATAGTATCCAACCCTTCAGGTAGTTTTTTAATTTCCTTCTCCATTACATTCTTTTTAAATCTTCTAACACTTATCTCATTCCTAAAATTCTCTTTTCCAAAAATATCATCCAACAAGCATCTCACAATCCAATTGCCGTTGTAGTCGCAACGAACAAAAATGCTTCCTTTTTCATTCAGCCATTCTCTTGCTATTCTCAATCTATTTTCAAGCAAGGTTGCCCAGTTGGCGTCTTTGTAGTTTGTGCGATACATAAATTGATCCGATGAATCCAAATTAAACGGCGGATCAATATAAATTGTCTGCACTTTTTCTTTAAACTTTGGCAGGATTGTGTTTAATGCCTGATAGTTCTCACTCTTTATCAGCCAGCCGTCAAGTGAGTTGTCTAAATCATCAAATTGGCTTAGTATTTCCCGTTCAAGGTCTTTGAAGTATTTAGTATCTATGGGAAGGTGAAGGAACTGTTTTTTCATCCCCCCTTTAATTCCCCCCTTATTAAGGGGGGACACAGGGGGGATCTGCTCAATTTCCTTACACACCCTGTCAAATTCATTTATCACTTCATCATTTCGAAATCGTATCTCTCTTAAACCATATCTTTCTAAAATCTTTCTTCTTTCCTCATCATAAGATTTTCCTTCCTCAGTAAAATGGTGTTCACCATCTATCTCTATAACCAATTTAAGCGCAGGACAATAAAAATCAACAATAAAATGATTTATAGGTCTTTGTCTTAAAACTCTATGCTTAAAGTTCCTCAAGTACTCATACCACAATTTTTTCTCCGCAGGCGTCATATTTTTTCTTAGATCCTTTGCCCTTTCCACTAAATCAGGATTATAAGGTAAATGATACCCTGTAGATATGAGCCCCTCCTTACGCAACTCCTCTTTTGAAAATAAATCTAAAACATATTCATTGTTTCTATTATTAAAATTTTCAAAAATATGTTCTATTTCAAAATCTTCATCTACAATCCCTATTTGTTTCCATTCCTCAATTTGTTCATCTAAATTTCTATGATAAATAATTTTTTCAATAATATTATCAGTTAATCTATCCAATGTAATCACATAATTAGAATTCTTTACAAACTTCGGTTTATTCCATATCTTAACAAGTTCATCTTCAAATTGAGAAATAAAATCAATTATTTTAAAAGCAATGTCTTTTAATATTTGCAATTGGTTTATTCTATCGGCATTCCATTCCTTTGCCCCATCCCAAAAATACTGATAACTCCACAGTTTAAATTGTTCTTGCAAAAATGCTTTTGCATTTTTGTTGATAAAAAAATCTACTTCGCTCTGTTTTTCGAATATTCGAAATGCTCTTTCTAATTGTTCTTCGTCAATTTTTATATTTTTTGTCTTCAGTTCTTTCAAAATATCTTCAGTTCTTGTCACTCTCCCTTTTTCGGAATAATAAACATTGAAAACAATTGTTTTATCTTCTTTTACTTCTTTTAATTCGTATATCAAACTGCGTTTTTCATTGGCTTTTTTATTTTCTATGGTTGATGCATCAAAATAAAATCTGTAATTATCAAACTCCACAGGCATGCTCTTAAATATTCTATCTGTCTTTACATAATAAAGCATTTGAGTTTTCCAAAACAAAATTACATCTCTATCATCGGTATAAATTTTTTCATAAACGTTGTTATGGAATGGTGTAGAATTGAAATAAATAGATCCACTTTCGGTAAAATATCTATTAAAAAAGGTGTACAACTTGTCAAATAATTCATCTCGAAATGTTGGATATTGTTTTAATGCTTTTTCAATATCATCTTTTAATATTTTTTCAATCTTCGAATAGTAATTAGATTTTATTTTCATCAAATTTACAAATCCGCCTTGTCCTTCTATTTTAGCACCGATAAAAACATCTTGTAGTGTTTTATAAAATTTTTGTTCTTTTTCTGTCATTTTTCATTCCTTTTTTTATCTGTATTTTAAGAAACATTTGGAAAAAAATCAATCAAAATTTTTAACATCAAAATCCAGTGTGTTCCACCAACCAGATACAGGACTAAAAATTGCCAGAATGAAAGTAGAAACTTCAAAAAAAGGTTTAAGCAATAAAAAAACTCCTTGTTTTGCTGAAAATATGGGGAAAAATTACAAACCATGCTATAGTCCAACGTCTTAAAGAACTTAATATAACTCTAATCAATTCTATACCATATTATTCTCTAGGTAATCTCGTTAGCATTTAAAACGATTTTCTTTTTTTCCATCTGTAAATAATCATGAAACTTACCACCCCTAAATCTTCCATCACTTGTAATACTATTAAGCTCATATTCTCCAGAAAGTAGACTATAAAGTATAAAGTTTAAATTAGAAATTTGGTGTTTTTCCACAGTCGGTTCACCTAACTCAACAGGTCCAATTAATGGCACACCAATATAAAAGTATAACTTATCATCGAATTCTGGATTAACAACAAAAGAATATAATTTTTTGGTATTTAAGTTTCTAAGAAAAACTGTGAAATAAGAGTTAAATACAGCTGTTCTTTTTTCATTTATATCGCAAGAAAAAGCAATAATTGCCGTATTTTTAAAATCAAGCTTTTGTACGTTATCAGATCTTATAAAAGTCCGCTTTATTGCTCGCACAACTGCCAAAAAATAATATCCCAAATGAAACAAGAATAAAAGTAACAAAAAACTTATTCATAAAATATTCCCTATGATAAAATTTATTAACATTTTACACCCCCCCTAAATTTTTGTGAAGTTTTTTTCTTCATCAACCCTGTTGCGTCAAATAAAAATCTACTTGAAATTGATTCACTGCCTCAAAACAAAATCTACTTGAAATTAACATAGTTTGTAGGTTTTAAACCTTTTCTTTTCTGTTTCTGAATCTGTAATAACATATTCTGGCATTTTGTGATCCCCCTTTTTAATTCAAAGAGATTTAGTCTTTTATGTTCCTCTATTAATTGTTTCTTTCTTTCTTCTGGAAGAAAAGGACAATCTATTAGTCTTTTGATGCTTTAAAAATGTCCCTGGTTTTGTCCCTTTCCTTCCTTTTATTTCTAATTTCTTCCTTTCTCTTTTTAAAACTCTGTCTATTGTTGAAGCAATCATCTTCTCTAATTTTCTTTTCTCCTCTTTTGAGATTTTTATCTTTTCATTTTTTTAAGATTATCTAAAACATCATTCATCGCCGCTTTTAACCTCTTACCACACATAAAATCCATTATATACCATATCTCCTTTAGTTTTTCTACCACTTTTTCATCATAATATCCCTTTCTTCTTCCCCTCTTTACTTTCTTCGCTATATCCCCTTTTAAAATAACTTTACCAGCTTTCAACTTGATACCGTTTTTTCGAGTAGATTTATTTCTTTCCGTGATATTTTTTATTTCCTATTATGTAATCATAAGAGCAAGAGAGCAAATTGATCCAGCAAAACCAGAGGAATCCTTTGAGAGGATAAGAATTTTTAAGAAAATCTGGGCAAATTTTATAGTATTTGCTGGATTTTTGATGCTTTCTATATTCCTTTTTATGCAAATTAGTTTTATAGTTAACTTTTCCCCTCAGTTTATTATGGTGGTAATTTTTGGGCTTACTGGTGTTATTGTGCTTGCAAGTTTTATTATATCGGTATTTGTTGGACAGGGAGGAAGCAGGTTAAAACTTTCAAAAGAGAGAGGGAATAAAGATCTAATTGTCCGAGATGATGATAAATACTGGAAGCTTGGGGTATTCTACTTCAATCCTGATGATCCGGCTGTTTTTGTGGAGAAGAGGTTTGGAATTGGCTGGACATTTAACTGGGCAAAGCCGTTATCGTGGATTTTGCTTTTAGGATTGTTTTTGCTTATGGGGGTAATTATGGTACTCTCGATAGCTGGTTTGAAATAAAATACAGAATTTATTTTATTTTATCATAATTTGATGTTATCATATAATATAAAACTTTTGGAGGCTATATGGCTTTAATTAAAGTTAAAGGTTTAAAAAAGGATTATCCACTTGGTAAAACTGTTGTTCATGCTCTAAGGGGGATAGATCTTACAGTGGAGAAAGGTGAGTTAATATCAGTAGTCGGACCTTCGGGATGTGGT
>Ga0272449_1002707_pt1 | contig 16159 bp, 14 predicted proteins | sample YNPCB0241_FD_198679 | JGI IMG/M metagenome (GOLD analysis project Ga0272449, IMG submission 198679) | Hot spring sediment microbial communities from Yellowstone National Park, WY, United States - YNP-CB-024-1 | ecosystem: Environmental > Aquatic > Thermal springs > Hot (42-90C) > Sediment...
TGCCGGAGCTCCGCCACGCCCTCGGTGGAGCCGTATTGAAGAGCCCGGTGCGGATACGCCTCCAAGACGTAGGAAACTATCTTGGCTATGTCCTCGACGGGGAACGTGGAGGGGTCCGGCATGCCGCCGCCGAACGATATCACGTCGGCGGTGGCCCACCTCAAAAGCTCCCTTATTTCGCTAGCCGTCATGAACTTGGTGCGGGACGAGAGGAGATCCTCTATTTTCATACCGACACCCCACTGTCCTCCCTATATAAACTTATTTATATATACACTACCTATCTAGCTGAGGTCTTTAAACAATCTTTACATACTCTCCCCAGCCCCCTCCGTACACTACATTCCTCACACACAAGCCGCCCACACACCACACAGGTGGTAATTGAGAAGTTTCTTCCACAAACCCTGCAGAGAGTTTCCGCGCAAACGACGCAGTGCTCACCCGCCCAGTCGAAGCGGCACACTGACCGGCCGCACCTCGGGCACCTCCTCTCCGCCTCCTCAAACCCACAGATCTGGCATTTCACCGTGAAAAAATTACTTTTTTAGAAGCTTCCCAAGGAGCTGCGGCACCTCGAAGGGCGTCTCGGCCACCGGTATCCCCACTGATCTAAACGCCTCTATCTTGCTCTTGGCGTCGCCGGACCCCAGCATGACTATGGCGCCTGCATGGCCCATGCGTTTGCCCGGAGGCGCCGTGCGGCCCGCTACGTAGGCCACCACAGGCTTGTTTATCACGCCCTCTGCATACAGCCTCGCGAGGCGCTCCTCGGCGTCGCCGCCGACCTCCCCTATCACGACCATGCCCTCCACCTCCGGGTCCTGCGCTACCTTAAGCGCTGCCTCCATCAAGTCCAGCCCCACCACCGGGTCTCCGCCGACGCCTATTGCGACATTTATGCCGAAGCCCGCCCTTACCAGCTGATAGGAGATCTCGTAGGTCAAGGTGCCAGATCTGCTGACTACGGCGATCTTGCCCGGCGTCTGGTAGATGCTGTTGGGCATGATGCCCAGCTTGACCCTCACCGGCGGCGCGACGAGGCCCGGGCAGTTAGGCCCGATGACGGTGACGCCCCTCGCCCTGGCGTAGTTCACCGCCCGCAACGTGTCGTGTACAGGGATGTGCTCGGTAATGACCACAGCCAGCTCCACGCCGGCGTCTACCGCCTCAAGTAGGGCATCTGCGGCGAACTTAGCCGGCACAAATATCACCGAGGCGTTGGCTCCCTGCTTCCTCACGGCCTCCTCCACAGTGTCGTAGACGGGTACGCCGTGTACCGTCGTGCCGCCCTTGCCGGGAGTAACGCCGGCCACCACCTTCGTCCCGTACTCAAGCATCCTCTGCAGATGGAAGCTACCCTCTTTGCCGGTGGCGCCCTGCACAACGACCTTTGTGTTTGGGCCTACCAGCACCGTCATAGTCTCGCCAACTCAACTGCTTTTTTAGCTGCCTCCTCCGCGCTTTCAAACAGCGGCACGCCCACCTCCGCGAGTATCGCCCTGCCCAGCTCCTCGTTTGTGCCTTTCATCCTCACCACGATCTTCTTCGTGGTTCCACTGGCCTCGGCCAAGGCGTCTTTGATGCCTAGGGCGACCTCGTCGGCGCGCGTGATTCCGCCGAAGATGTTGACGAAGATCACCTTTGCCCTCGGGTGGTTCAGCAACACCTTAACAGCCTCCTTGACCACCTCCCTGCTGGCGCCGCCGCCTATGTCGAGGAAGTTCGCCGGTTTCCCCCCAAAGTGGTAAACCAGGTCCATGGTAGCCATGGTGAGGCCAGCGCCGTTGCCGATGATGCCCACGTCTCCCTCAAGCTCCACGTAGTGGAACCCGATCTTCTTGGCATAGGCCTCAAACTCCGTCACGTCCCGCGGATCCTCTTCAAGGGCCTTCTCCAGATCTGGGTGTTTAAAGAGGGCGTTGTCGTCCACTATTATCCTCGCGTCGAGGGGGATCACGTCGCCTTCCTTAGACACGGCGAGGGGGTTGGACTCCACCAGCTCCGCGTCGTGATCCACCATGATTCTGTACATAGCCTGTACTATGGAGGTAGCTTGCTGCCACTGGGGGGTGCCCGGCTTGAAGCCAAGCCACGACACAATGCTTCTTATGTGGTAGTCCCTAAGCCCCACCGAGGGGTCTACATACACCCTCTTGATCTTCTCCGGGCTGGTCCTCGCGATTTCCTCAATGTCCACGCCGCCCACCGGCGAGGCTAGAAAGAGGTATCTGCGGGTAGCTCTGTCGATAATCAGCGAGAGGTACATCTCCCTCTCCACCTCCACGTACTTAGTCACGTAGAGCTTCTTGACCGTAAGACCCTTGATGTTCATGCCGAACATCTTCTTCGAAAGCTCATACGCCTCCTCCGGGCTGTTGGCCACCTTTATCCCGCCGGCCTTCCCCCTGCCCGCCACCACCACCTGCGCCTTCAGAACCACGGGCGTCCCGATCTCCTTCGCCGCCTTGTGGACCTCCTCCGGCGTCAGGGCTAGCCTACCCGGCGGAATCTTGACGCCGTATTTAGAAAAAAGCTCCTTCGCCTCATATTCATGTAGCTTCATGAAACCCTCAGTAAAGGTGTTTATAAAATGTTACTCCTTGACTCGTTGCTAAAAACTATTCGACAAATATTAGAAGATAAACGCCGGGCTCCTTAGCGGCCATAACCGCATCTCTCCTATCGTTGAACACCCCGACGACGTTCCCGTCTCTCAACAGAACCCAGCCCCTCCGCCCGCTCCTCCTCGCAACCTCAGCCCACCTCCTCAGCTCCTCCTCAATCATATGACGAGCCTCTCCTCCTCAAAACACCGGTTGTGTCTCAGCACATTGCTGTCCACCACCACCCCGCCGTAGAGCTCCGCCTTCTCGCGGCCCAGGGCTAGGTATGCGGCAATCCTGCCGATGGCATCTGCCTTCATTATGCCCGAGCCCGACGTCCCCGCGGCCACGTAAAGCCCCTCCACCAGCCTATCCACCACCGGCTGGTAGTCCACAACGTTCTCGTCGTAGTGACCAGCCCACGCGTTCTGCGGCATGCGTCCCTCGAAGGCCGGCACGTATTTTGTCAAGACAGGGTAGATGCCGAAGCGCCACAGCGCCTCCTCCGGCTCCGGCGGCTCCTCCAGGCGGAACGGCCTCCGGTCCGAGACGCCAATCCAGTAGGTCCCCTCGCCGGGCTCAGGCCTGAGGTAGACGCCTCTTGGCAGTATGATCATCGGCGAGTACTCCCTGTCTGCCAAGCCGGATCTCAGCAACGCCTCCAACTCGCCTGTCGCCCTCACCACAAACACCTGTCTCTTCCTCGGCTTAAGCGGGAGGCCGAAGCCCAAGGCGTCCATAAGCCTCTCGGTCCACGCGCCGGTTGCAAATATTATGTTCTTAGCCTCTACAACGCCTGCCGACGTCTCGATGCCTACGGCCTTCACATCTTGCCACGGAAACGGCTCGCCAGGTATGCCGAGCGGCTTCTTGGGGGAAAAGACGACGGACTCCACCTTAGTCCCGAACATGACTTCGCCGCCTTCTCTGGTATAAACCTCGTAGTAGTATTTCACCAGCTTTTCAGGATCCATAATGCCGGCGTCCCGCACCAAAAGTCCAAAAGCCACGTCAGAAAGCCCCATCTCTCTCGCCTCCTCGTCGTCAGACACCCTAAGCTTAATCGGCATCTCCAGCCTCTCGTATGCGTCGACGGAAACGCCCATGGCCCTCAGCTCCTGCGCCGCGTTTCGCATCAGGTTGGCGTTTTCCTCAGGCACGAGGAAGAGATACCCCACATACCTCATGCCGAGATCCACCCCGCCCCTCTGCACCTCGCGGTAGAAATCCACGCTGGTCTTTGCCAGCACTCTGTTTATCCAGGAGGTGAAGATCGTGCGGAAGGCCGCGGCGGACTTCGCCGTATCCCCCATCCCCACACCTGGGTGCTGATCCACCACCAAAACCCTTGAATGGGGCAGAAGCCTCTTTAGATGGTATGCCGTCGCCATCCCCACCACCCCAGCGCCTACAACTACGTAGTCATACATCGGGGGTATGTAAATATACCTATATATCAGTTGAGTCTAGTGATGAGGTATACCGCGCCGATGAGCCGTGACTAGAGAATCCACAACTGATGCGCTATTGCGTACAGACTGCCTTCACCACGATGGAGCTGGGGTGTATGCCCCGCCTCCTCAAAGCCCCGACGATTTCTTCGTCTTCGATGTCGATTACCTTGTTTGTATTGACGCAGACCACGTTTATGTGGGGGGTCACGCTGTCGTAGTAGGTCCTGCCGTCGTGCTCAAAAGAAACCACAAATCCGTTCTCCTCCATCAATTTCAATATGGAATACACTGTGCTGGCACTTATGGAGGGCATCTTCTGCTTCACCTCTGTAAGAATGTCGTTGAAGGTTGGGTGCTCCTTCTTCGCAAGCTTCTCCATGACAAGGTTTATAACCTCCACTCTCTGGGGGGTCAGACGGTACCCCTTATCCCTCAGTACCTGCGCCAGCTGGGACGTTTCCATCTAAATAATACTTCGTGGTAATATAAAAATCTATTTCCTCTCTGAAAACTATAAAAGGCTGGGATTCGGGGTGGTCATGTCGATTAAGTTCGACGTTGTGGAGGTGCCTATACCTCAGGGCACCAACGTAATCGTGGGGCACGCCCACTTCATCAAGACTGTGGAGGACCTATACGAGGCCCTCGTCACCTCGGTGCCTGGGGTTAAGTTCGGGATCGCGTTCTGCGAAGCCTCGGGCAAGCGGCTCATCCGGCACGAGGGCAACGACGAGGAGCTTAGAAACCTCGCCGTTGAGGTGTGCAGGAGAATTGCAGCGGGCCACGTCTTCGTGATCTACATACGCAACGCCTGGCCCATCAACGTGCTCAACGCCATTAAGAACGTCCAGGAGGTGGTGAGGATATACGCCGCCACGGCCAACCCCCTCAAGGTGATAGTGGCCGAGGTGGAGCCCGAGAGGCGGGGCGTGATAGGCGTCGCCGACGGACACTCGCCGCTGGGCGTGGAGGCCGAGGCAGACAGGGAAGAGCGGAAGAGGTTCCTTAGAGAAGTCACCAAGTACAAACTTTGAAGGCGGTAAACCTCGCAACACTCCTCTTTTTCGTCGCCAACGGGGTAGCCATAGTGGCGATTCCGCCCTACCTCCGCGACCTCGGCGTCAAGAGCGAGGCGGCGATAGGCGCCATAGTCTCCACGGCGTTTTTCGTCTCGGTAGTGACGCGGCCTTTGAGCGGGTTCTTAGGAGACCGCGTGGGTCACGTAAGGGTGATGAGGCTCGGCGTGACCTTCGCCGTCTTAGCCCAGCTTCTGTATCTGATGGGAGGCCCCACTTGGGTCCAGGTGGGGAGGATTCTACACGGCCTCGCCATCGCCACGTTCCTCCCCATGTCTATAGCGACCTCCGTCGCCGAGGGCACCAGGGCCATGGCGGCACGCTCCCTAGCCGTGGGCATAGGTAACGTCTTGGGGCCGCTGGTGGGCTCCGCCATCTACGACATGGGCGGGGGCCGGCTCTCCTTCTCAACTGCGCTGGTGATCCACGCCGCCAACTGGCTGTTTGTAAGGGGCTTGCCGGCCCGCGCCGCCGAGAGGGGAGGCGGAGGCGTCGCCGTGGAGAGGCGGGTGGTGTTGTTCATGGCCCTCTTGACTGTGTACGCCGCGGTGTATATGAGCGTCTCCACCTTCACGCCAGTCCGTCTAAAAGACCACGGACTCCCCCTCACGTACTGGGGGCTCTTCTCCTCCGTGGCGGCTCTGACGAGCCTCCTGCCCCGCGCGGTGCTTATGAAGACTGGGCTGGTGAACCCCGCTACGGCGGCGGCTTCAACCGCGGCCGCCATGGCGGGTCTGCTCGCCGCCACATACGCCGAGGACCTAGTGATGTTTGCTGTTGCTGGCGCGGTGTATGGCCTGGGCCAAGGCGGGATAGTGGTAACGCACCAGATACTGGCGCTTGCCGGCGCCAGAAACGCCGGGCTCGCAAGCTCCATATACACGATGGGGTGGGACCTGGGCTCTATCTTAGGGCCCACTATATCAGGCGGCCTCGTGGAGAGGGCGGGCTTCTCTGTGCTACACTACGTGCCGGCGGCGCTCCTCGCAAACGTCGCAGTTCTGCTTTTATACGGATCACGGAGGTAGACCGTGGGTTTTCTTGAGGCCGTCTTGGGGGACCCAGGCAGAGAGGTGGTCTACGTTAAGACCGACGAGGCGGAGGTCGTTGAGCCTTGTTGCGACGTGTCCCAAGTCTTCAGGGCTGAGGTGGCTGAGGCGTTTAGGGCGCTGGGCATTAAGGCGTTGTTTCGGCATCAGTACGACGCCGTCCAGTCGATAAGAGCTGGGAGAGACACAGTCATAGTGGCAGGCACGGGGATGGGCAAGACAGAGGCCTTCCTGGCACCTATTCTGGAGGACTCCGTTGAGTCGCTCGGCGGCCCCGTGGCGCTGGTGCTCTACCCCACCAAGGCCCTGGCCAGGGACCAGCTGGGGAGGTTCAGGAGACTCGCCGACAAGCTGGGGGTCCGGGTCATGGTGTACGACGGCGACACCCCCCAGAGGGAGAGGAGGATCCTCTACGAGATGCCGCCCCACGTGATAATCAGCAACGCAGATATGACAAATCAGGCGTTGATGCACGTGGCTAAGTTCAGGGAGCTAGTGCGGCGGTTGAGATACCTTGTCCTCGACGACTTCCACGTATACAGCGGGGTCTTCGGGTCCCACATGTACTACCTCCTGAGACGCCTCAGGAGGTTCCGTAGGCCTCTTTACGTCGCCACCAGCGCCACTGTGGGGAACCCCGCCGAGTTCGCCCAAGCCCTCTTCCACAGCGAGAGGGTGAACGTGGTGTGGGGCCCCCTGGGCAGGAGGGGCAAGCTGATACAGGCCCTGGTGAGGCCCAGGTTCAGGTCTAAGTGGGCCGAGGCGGCGCGCCTCTCGGCGCTCTGCATAGAGCAGGGCTTCAAATGCTTGGTGTTTACAGACAGCCACAAATACAGCGAGATAATATACAGGGCGCTGAAGATGGCGGGCCGCGGCGAGAGAGTCGCCGTTCACAGAGCCGGGATAGATCCGGAGGAGAGGAGGGCTGTGGAAGACGCGTTTAAGAGGGGCGAGATAGACGTGGTGATCTCAACACCGACTCTGGAGCTGGGCGTAGACATAGGCGATGTAGACGTCGCGGTGCTTGCGTCTATACCGCCCTCCTACAACAGGTACCTGCAACGGGTGGGCAGGGTGGGGCGCCGGGGCCAGACAGGCTACGTGATCCAAATCCTCGGCAACGACCCCATCTCCCAGTACTACCGGAACTACCCCCACGAGTTCTTCTCCCGGTCGCCTGAGCCGCTGGGATTTGAGCGGGAGAACGAAGACGTCGCGTCGCTCCACATATTGGCGGCCGCCGCCGACATGCCGCTTAGGGCGGATGAGCTGAACCCCTTTGAGCGAGTCGTCGCCGAGAGGCTCCTAGCCGGCGGCCGGCTGAGGAGGGTGGGGAGGTTCCTCAGGCTGACTCCAGAGGGGCGGGAGTTGCTGGCGTCGCTGAGCCTCCGGGGGTCGCCCCACGTGGTTAAGATAAAGACGACAGAGGGGAGAGTCATCGGCGAGAGGGAGCTACCCCTCGCCTTGTACGAGTTGCATCCAGAGGCGATATACATGCACGGAGGGAGAACCTACGTCTCGAAGGAACTTGATCTGACAAAGCGCGTTGCAGTCGTCGAGCCGACAGACGCCGAGGACTTAATGACGCAGGCGCTTGAGGAGATGGAGCCGCAGGTGGTGGAGGTATACGACGAGGGGGCCGTGGAGGGGGTGCCTTACCAGTTCGGCAGGCTGAAGATAAAGATCACGGTCTACGGCTACGCCCTCAAGCGCTTCACCACGGAGGAGACCCTCGGGGAATACACGATAGAGCCTCTCTCCTACGAGTTCGAGACCAAGGGCGCTGTGTTTTACATGCCCCACGTCCGCTTCAGCACAAACGAGGCGGTGGACTGGGAGGCCCGGGCCAAGGGCTACCACGCCACGGAGCACGTCCTCATATCGGCCGCGGAGATAGCCCTGGGCGCCTCCAAGACGGACCTAGGCGGCATAAGCTACCCCGACGGCGTTATAGTCATCTACGACTCCCACGTCGGGGGCAACGGCACCACGAGGCTACTCGTCAACAACTTCCGCCGGGTGGCTGAGGTCGCGCTGAAGATCGTGAAGGGGTGCGACTGCGTGGATGGGTGCCCCAAATGTGTCTACTCGCCCTACTGCGGCAACAACAACAAGATGCTCTCCAGGCGCAACGCTGTAAGGATTCTACAGACAGTGCTAAATAAAGAAGGCGCCCCCCTCCTCAGGGAGATCCCAAGAAGAGAAAAAGGAATTGTCTAACCCCGCGCGCGGAGGGCCCTCCCCCCGCTTATGGGGGTAAGGCGGGGGCTATGACACAGATAAACGACCTGGCGGCGCCGCTTCTTGCCCCTCGGTGGGGGCGCGGCTTCGGCTGGCGTCAGCCTAGCCAGACCAGGCCTTCGTCGTCGATTTGTTCTGCTCCGCGTCCGGGCTTGACGTCGGCGACCTTGTGCATGTGTTTGAGGTCGCGGGCGGCGGGCATCGCCGCCTCGGGGATGTAGAGAACCGCGTTTAGCTTGTCGGCGAGGCTCATGCCTTTTCTGTTTTTGTACCGCCACACCGCGCTGTCTATCTTCTTCACCAGCTCCAAGAGGCCCTCGTCGCCTTCCTTCCACTGCTCCGGCGGGTCCTCTATGGTCTCGTCGTGGATGGATCTGCCGAAGGCCTCACGCCATATCTTATCGGTGAGGAAGGGCATGATGGGCGCGAGGAGCTTCAGGCTGTACTTGAACACCGTGTAGAGGGTCCATATGGCTGCCTCCTGTTCCTCCTTGGTGAAGACGCCTTCTCTGTTGTAGGCGCGGGACTTGACCAACTCGATGTAGTGGTCCGCGAAGTCGTGCCAGATGAAGTTGTAAAGGGCTTGGGCCGGCTCGTAGACGTCGAAGCGGCTGTATGCCTCTATGATCCTCCTCGCCACGTTGTAAAGCCTGGCGAGCATCGCCTTGTCCACCGGCGTGAGTCGGGGCGCCGTCTGGGGCTCAGGGAAGGATAGGACGAAACGCGACACGTTCCACACCTTTGTGGCGAACTCCTTCCCCTCCCTTATTATGTTTTCATTGTAGCGGTAGTCTGTGCCCAGCCGCCCCGCGGCCGCCGCCCAGAAGCGGACTGGGTCCGCGCCGTATTTCTCCACAGGCGCCAAAAGGTCGATGACGTTGCCCTTGCTCTTGTGCATGGCCTCCCCCTTCTCGTCAAGGCCCATGCCGTTGATCCTCACGTGGCGAAACGGCACATCGCCGAAGAGGAGGAAGGCCCTTAAGAGGGAGTAGTAGAGCCAGGTCCGGATGATGTCGTAGCCCTGGGGCCTCATTATGGAGTGCGGGTAGACCTTCGGGAAGACGTTGAACTCCTTCGTGGCGCCCGAGGCGTACATCCAGGAGATGGAGGAGTCGAACCAGGTATCTAATACTCTGGTGTCCCCTTCGAGCCTGCCGTCTTTGCACGCCTCCTTCACCTCGGCCGGAGGCTCGCCGCGCCAGGGCTGGTAGTACTCGCCGCCGTTGGGCACTATGGGGATCCGCTCGCCGTTTGGCTTCACGCACCACCAGATAGGCGCCTCCGTGGCGTAGTAGCGGCGCCGCGACACGGGCCAGTCCAGCTCCAGCGATTTTATCCAGTCAATGAGGACCTGCCGGTATTCGGGCGGGTAGAACTCCATCTTGTGCGCCAGCTCTATCAGCTTCTCCTTGAACTCCACCTGCTTTACGAAGAGCTCCCTGGTGACAATGATCTCAAGCGGCGTCTTGCAGCGCCAACACACCGGCACGTTGTGCACCAGCCGCTCCTGCTTGACCAGCAGGCCGGCGGCTTTCAGGTCCTCTATTATCTTGGCGCGGGCCTCCCTGATGGTGAGCCCGGCGTATCTGCCCGTCTTTATCCTGCCGCCCTCGTCGACTATGATCTTAATCGGCAGTTTGAGCTCGTTTACGATCATTAGGTCTCTGGTGTCGCCGAATGTGGAGATCATCACTAAGCCCGTGCCGTACTCGGGGTTGGCGGCTCTGTGGGGCAGGATGGGCACCACCTGGCCCTCCGGCGGCACTACAGCGTGTAGGCCGTTTAGCCTCTTGTAGCGTTCATCCTCAGGGTTAAAGATCACCGCGACTGTGGCGGGCAGAAGCTCAGGTCTCGTGGTGGCTATTACTATGTCCTCCCCCGTCTCCTGGACCTTGAACTTTATGTGGTTTAGGTAGGTCTCCTCCTCCCTGTACTCAATCTCGGGCTCCGCCAGCGCGGTGCGGCAACGGGGGCACCACGGCGTAGGCCTCTCCGCCTCGTATATGAGCCCCCTGCGCCACAGCTCCACGAAGGTGCGCTGCGTCATCCTCCGGTACTCGGGGCTGTCTGTGCCGTGGGGCCAGTAGTCGAAGGAGAGGCCCCACCGCCTAAGCGACGCCACGAACTCCCCCTCGTAGCTGTCCAGCTGCTCCTTGCAGAGCCTTAGGAACTCCTCCCTCGGCACCTCGTGCGCCACTATGTTGTGCTTCTTCTCAATCTGGACCTCTATGGGGAGGCCGTTTCTGTCTAGGTAGAAGGGGAACACCACGTCGTAGCCCCTCATCCTGAGGAACCTGGCTATCATGTCGAAGTGGGCGTAGGACGCCGTCTGGCCTATGTGCGGCCTGTTGCTGGACAGGTAGGGAGGCGGCGTGTCGATGACGAAGACGGGTTTGCCTCCGCTTATCTTAGTCTTGAATCTGCCCTCCCTCTCCCACGTCTGGATGAGCTCCTCCTCCCACCTTATGTCCCACCTGGTGGGTAGCCTATGTGCCACGGAGCTGAACTCAGGGGTGTTTTTAAATAGTGTAGCCTTCGGGAGAAAGATTTTAATATACTGTGGGTTCCCCCACAATGCTTAACAGGGAGGTTTTCCTCATAGCCAACGGCACCGGGGTTAGGCTGGGCGAGTTCCTGGTGGAGCTTAACTTCGACCAGCCGGGTATCCTTGCCACGCTTTCAAACGTCTTTGCGGAACACGACGTAAACATAATCAATATAGCAATAGACGCCGCCCGCCAGCATCTCCACTTCATTACGGACCTCACCCTCCAGACTGAAGAACAGATACAGGAGATCTTGAAACAGCTCCATATGTTTGCCTTCGTCAAGAAGGTAAAACATAGAATATCGGCGGCGTCTATCTTCGTCCCACGTCTTATCACCCACGTCATAAACGGCAAACCAGCCTTAGCCCTCGAGAAAGACCTTGTAGTCCACCTCCAAGACCCTGCTAAACTCGCCGAGGAGATGGCCAAGAGAGACGTAAAAACTCTAAAAGAGGTCGCGACGACTCTTGACGTAGTGACGCTAGAGGAGGCGCTTTACATAATCCAACTCAGAGGCTTGGCTACCCTCGAAACCACATTAAAAGAGGGACGGCTTGAGGCACGCCTATGTAGCCTCGTCCAGCCGCTGATACGGACCTACCTAGACGCCTTCTTCAAAGAACTCGGCGTCCGGGCAAAGACTGTAGACGAAGGCGCCTGCCTCCGCGTCGAGGCTTAACCATCTCTAAACACGATACGCGGAGGGGGGCCGCACCTGATCCCGATCCTGAGCGTCAAGGGCATCAGCGGGTCTCTACACAGGGGGTGTTTGTCCCTGAAGGGGAGGCCCGAGGTGATGTTGATGACAGGTCTCTCCCACATGTCGGCAGTGGAGGGGGGCGGGTTTTCGCTGGGCTTCTCCACGGTGTTGGCTCCGGCAAGCCAGCCTAGAAGCGCCAGAAGCCACGCCGCGGTTAGGAGGAGCACAACCCGCATGTAGAGAAACAGGTCTATATATTTATCTCTGCGCGGATTTTCTGCAGGTAGGCGTCCAGGAGGCCGGCCTTTTCGAAGAATTCGCAGACGCGGCACATGTCCCGCGCGGAGGGGGCACCGCAGTGTTTACACCTCTTCGGCTGGGTCTCCGGCGTGGTTTCTCTCAGAATACGCGTAAGCTTCCCGCCGAAGGAGGACAGGTTGTACTTCACGGAGGGCATCTCCCGCTCCAGCTCGGCGAGCATGAACTTTAGGTTGTAGCGGGGGTTCGTGGTTACGTATGGGCATTCCAGCTCCATGAGGGGCAGGCCGTGGTAGTGGGCATACAGCGCAATTTCTTCCTCCCTTATGTACTTCAGCGGCTTGATGCGGGGTATTAAGTCCTTCTCATCGGCGTCTTCGTACGTGCCGTACCAGCGGAACCGCGAGAGGTTGCCCATGAGGACGTTTAGGAGGACCGTCTGGGCTTCGTCGTCTAGGTTGTGCGCCGTGGCGATCTTCGTCCAGCCCCTCCGCCTGCCGATGAGGTTCATGGCGCGGCGTCTCAACACGCCATCTATGGTGCACATGTGGACCTCGTGGCCGGCCTTGGCGAGCCTCTCGGAGAGCTCCATCGCCGTAACGCCGAAGATGTCTCTGAAGTGGTACACGTTGTACTCTATGCTGAATTTGGCGGCCAGCTCCTTTACGTAGTCCCTCCGCGCCATGCGGTAGAAGCAGCTGTAGGGGTGGCCCTCGTTTATCGTGAAGGCCTCCATCTTCACGTCTCTCAGCAGACCCCTCTCCCTGAATTTGCCCAGCATGTGGAGGAGGACGAGGCTGTCTTTGCCGCCTGACACCGCGATGGCCACGTAGTCGCCGGGCTCTATGAGCCTCTCGTCGCGTATAGTCTTGAGTACCTTCCTCTCCAGCGAGTTGAAGAGGCAACGGAGGCAGAGCCTCTCGCCGCTTACCGCGCGGAGGTACTGCGCAGGCCTCCTGCCGCAGTGATGGCAGAGGCTACTTGTCGAGGTCGATGTGAGGGATGGCTCCATGCTTCCGCTCCGCCTTCTCTATCTCCAGCGTGAAGGTCTCCAGCGAGGTCCTGAAGATGTAGAACACGAGGCCGCAGTTTTTGCAACGGGCTATCATGATGGTGTTCTCAGGCCCCTTGTGGCGGTAGGTGTAAGGCGCGGGCAGGGCCTCCCACTCCGGCATCCCGCAGCGCGGACATGTGATCACGGAGAGACCCGGACCTATATTTTAGTCTTTTGCGAGGTTGGCCTTAACCCAGCTCCAAGCGTCGCAGAGCGTGGAAAAGCTCAGGTGGCCGCCCTCCCTCCCCACCATGATGGTGAGTAGCCCGGCGCCCATGGCGCCTAAGTCCTCATCGCCGTCTCCTATATACACGGCCTCGTGGGGCCTCGCCCCTATTCTCCTCAGGGCGTGGGTAAACACCGGCTTGAGGGGTTTCCGCCTCAGCAAAACGTCGGAGGTTATAAGCGCGTCGACGGCAACGCCGCTGGCCTCTAGGAAGAGCTCTGGGAAGCATCTACAGGGAGTGTTTGAGACAACAGCCACCTTGCCGGCCTCCTTAGCCCATCTGAGGAACTCCACGGCGCAGGGCATAGGCGTCAGCCGGCTTTTTACCTCCTCTATGAACTCCCTGGCGAGGAGGACGGGATCGCCGCCGGTCTTTGAGGCTATGACCCTGGCGATGGCCCGTAGCGGTACTTCGTAGCCGGCGTTGTTCACCCCCTCCACGACCCAAGCCACGGCATCCACCACGCCGGAGTCTCCACGTCTGTGCAACACGTCGCGCCACGTGCCCCAGAAGTCCACCTGCCGCACCAGGAGGCCCCAGAAACTCACCAAGAAATTCATAACCCAACACACGCCGCCTCAAGACGCAACGTGCCGGAACCGAAGCGCATCACATGCTTATAGCCGCGACTAATTAAACTTTATCCTCAACGGCCGCGATTATCTTGCGCATGGCGATGTGGGACTCCACGATGAGAACAAGCCCAACACGGCGACATATGCGACCAGGGCAGGCGGTCAACGCGTCTGGGCGTATATTTGGGCCGCGGCGGCGAGGCCTGTTTTCTGTAGTAGTGGCTACGTTGTGGCCGGCGCGGCTTATATCCACTAGGCGGCGGGGGACGCCTCCAGAGGCCTAGTTACGTGCCTCTAGGCGTTGCGTCGGGAGGTCCGTCGGGGGGCGTAGGCCTGTATCTCACTGCGACGTCACATATGACCTCGACGCGTCTCTTTTCTACCAGACGCATGAGGTGCCGTGTCGCCACCGGCGGGGGGATCCCCTCCTTCAGTGCCTCGGCGATTATTGTCTCGAGGTCGGCCTCGCCTAGCCTTCTGAGTATTGCGTAGACGCGCTCCACGGCTTTGCTTAACTCGGTAATTAAATTGTGCGGCGGATCGGCACGCTGTATCCTGTGAACCAGAGCCAGTTGTATCTGCCGGCGAGGACTATCAAGGCGGGGACTATGAATGGCCTCACTATGAAGGCGTCTATCAGCGCCGCGAGGGCTATGGTGAAGCCCACCTGTCTCAGCAGGAGTATCTGGGAGAGCATCAAGGTGGAGAAGGCGGCGGCGAGTATTATGGCGGCGCCGGTGATCACGGGGCCCGTGGTCACTATGGCCGTCTTTATAGCCTCCCTCTCGTCCAGCCCCTTCTCGATCTCCTCCCTGATGCGGGTTATGATAAATATGTCGTAGTCCGTGCCCACGGCCATTAAGAAGGAGAAGAGGATCACCGGGACCAGCCAGTAGGTTGGTTGTCCCATGAGCTCTTGGAAGAACGCCACCTCCAGCGCCAGGCTCCACACAATAGACATGAGGACGGTGGCTATTAGGCGTAGGGGGATAAGGAAGCTTCTGAGCAGTACGGAAAGTATCACAAACACGGCGACAACGACGATGTATACCTGGAAGTTCCAGAACTTGATGTATATCTCTTGAAACACCACGTTTTTCCAGGCGGCTGAGCCGCCGATTAGGTAGGGGCCGTAGACCCCCCGGAGCTCGTCTAGCCTTCTGTATATGTCCAGGAGCTTGTCCGACGTGTCCTCTACCGACAGCTTAATGGACACCACGTACCAGCCGCCCCGCTTCTCCACGGTGTAGTTCACGAAGTTGGGGAGTTTCTCCACCTCCTGCAACAGCCCGGAAGGCGGCGGGTTCTTCATGGCGATGTATGTGGTGGAAAGCGCCGTCACGTTTTTGAAGTATGTCGTGGCGACCTCCAGCGCTTTTTTGTACTGGGTCTCCGGCATGGCAACCACGGGGTTTGCGGTGATCTCAAGCGTGCTGAGGAGGAAGAGGAAGGAAAGGAGCGTGGTCAGCGTAGCCACCGCGGCTACTAAGAGGGGTCTCCTAAGCGCGGTGGAGACCGCCTTCTCCATCAGCTTCGACCGGCCCGAGTGCGTGGAGACGGTCTTCTTAGGCCAGAACATCTTGTCGCCTAATACGTAGAGAAGCGCGGGGAATATGAAGAAGACAGAAAGCGCCACGAAGGCTGTGGTTATGAGGTAGCCTATGCCTATGGACTGCATAAAGGGGAGGTGGGAGATGGCGAAGGAGCCGAGCGACGTGGCGACCACGGCGGCGCTTGCCGCTATGGCTCTGTTGGCGTAGCGTCTGACAACTGCCACTGCCTCCTCCTTGTCTCTGCCGAGGGCTCTCTCCTCGGCGTAGCGGCTCGCCATCAGCAACATGTAGTCGACGCCTATGGCGAATATCACCGGCGCCGCCATATACACGATGAGGTAGTAGATCCCCTGCACCTCGTGTATCTGGTAGAGGAAGCCCAGCAGGGCGAGGTAGGTTAGACCCACCGTGGAGACTATAAGCACTGGCGCGAGGAGGGTCCCCATGACGTAGAGCAAGACGACAAAAAGCGCCGTTGCGGTGGACCTGTCGATTTTCGACACGTCCTCCATCACGACCTCCGTGAAGCTTCTGAGCAGAAACGAGGTGGAGACAGGCACGCCGAGTGTATGCGGTATGTGGGGCATGTCTTCCCTGGTTTCCACAACGGCGAGGGCGTATTTGTCTTGATACACAAGGTGGGCCGCCACGGGGATTGAGTGCATCGTCGGCGGGGGATAGCGCGCAGTCAAGTTCCTCGTCAAATCTGATCTAAACATCTCCACGGCCTTGTCCACGTCTCCGCCGCAGACTAGGTAGGGCAGGTAGGGCCTGACAAGCGGCGGGGTCTGGTTTATCAGCTGCACATAGACGTACT
>Ga0272449_1002709_pt1 | contig 16152 bp, 19 predicted proteins | sample YNPCB0241_FD_198679 | JGI IMG/M metagenome (GOLD analysis project Ga0272449, IMG submission 198679) | Hot spring sediment microbial communities from Yellowstone National Park, WY, United States - YNP-CB-024-1 | ecosystem: Environmental > Aquatic > Thermal springs > Hot (42-90C) > Sediment...
CCGTTGAACCCCGCTAGGAAGTTGGTCGCGTTTGAGCAGCAGAGGATGGCGAGGGGGACCAGGACTAGAGGGTAGAGGAATCCGAGCTCAACCCTCCCGATGAGGGGGAGTGACATCGAGCTCACACCCGCGTTCACCGCCATCAGTGGAACCGCGGCCGGTATCGGGGCCAGGTAGTAGACCCAGTCGGGTATGCCCTTCCTCTTAAGCCTCTCGAAGAGGCCTAACCCCTCCCTCTCTCTCATGAGGGCCGTTAAGACGTCGAATATTCCTATTAGGGTTATGATCAATACGGTGCATATCGCTGCTAGGATGTAGATGAGGTCGGATAGTCCGCCATAGATGAAGGTCTCAACCCCTATGTAGAAGAAGGCCCCCGTCAGGAGGCCGAAGACCACGCCGGGCCCCCCCATGTCAGCCACCCTCGGCCTCCCGGGCTTCATCACATCCCTGCCGACGATCCCGGCTGCAAACATGAAGCGGATGAAGTAGGGCATCGAGAGGTAGGTGGATATGAAGGAGAGGACCGAGGCGGCTAACAGGAGATATGGGGCCCTAGTCAAGGTCTCACGCACCGGATGCGGGGCTCACCCCTCAGGCTTGAAGAAGGCTCAACACCTTATAAAACCCCTCGGGATCCATCATCGATATCAAATGCCCATCAACCATCTCGGCTGCGTGGCGAGACCTCACCAGAAGAACGATACACGGAGGCGGGAACCCTTCCCCGCGAATTTCAGGGTTAGCAACCTTTATCACGGGACAGCGGCCTCAGGATCGGGATGAAGCCCCTCATCGTGGACGCCCTCGCCTCCGGGAGGGGGGAGAAGGCCTCAACCAGGGATGTCATAGGCGCTGGCCCCAGGAGCGTCGCCGGAGTCCTCGAGGGGAGGGGGATCGAGGTCAGGATCCGCCAGGCTGAGGAGCTCCTGGGCCGAGGCGCCCATCCTCAGGGGCATGACCTGCTCCTGATCAGCGGGATGACCCCAGACCTCCCTGCGGTGAGGAGGGTTATAAGGGGCTGGAGAAAGGCAGGGGGAGGGCCCGTCATCGTGGGCGGACCCATAGCATCGGACCCGAGGGACGCCCTCATAAGGGCGGGGGGAGACATCGCCATCATCGGAGAGGGGGAGGAGACCCTAGAGGAGCTCCTCGACCTCGGCATACTGGAGGCGCCAAACCTCAGGGATGAGAGGCTGGGAGAGGTGAGGGGGGTCGCATATCTGGATGGGGGCGATGTGAGGGTTAACCCCCTCAGGCCCTTCATGAGGCGCCCAGCCTACGACTCTTACATGCCGTCGATCGAGAGGATAATGGACTACCCACTCTACAGGGCCGCGAGGGTATATGTCGAGGTCCTAAGGGGCTGCAGCAACTACCGTAGGGCTAGAGTCGATGGGAGATGCATGGGGTGCAAGAGATGCTCGGAGGGAACCCTCACCGAACGTTATGACTGCCCCGTGGGGATACCCCCCGGATGCGGATACTGCTCGGTCCCAGGCCTATATGGGCCCCCGAGGAGCAGGTCCAGGGGGAGGATCGTGGAGGAGGTGAAGGGGCTCATATCGCTGGGGGTTAGGAGGATAGTGCTCAGCGCCCCCGACTTCCTCGACTATGGAAGGGACCTCCTCGTCGAGCCGGAGCCCCTAACAGACCCGAGGCTGCCCGAGCCCAACTACGAGGAGGTGGAGGGTCTCCTCTCCGCCCTAGCCGAGATAGACGCCTTCCAGGATGGTGAGGCCTCCCTGATGGTCGAGAATGTGAAGGGGTGCCTGGTCACGGAGAAGGCGGCGGAGATCCTGGGCAGATACCTGGGAGGGACGCCCATCAACGTCGGCCTCGAGACGGGATCAGAGGAGCACTCGAGGATGATGGGAAGGCCCTCAACACCGGTGGAGACCCTGAGGGCTGTGGAGAGGCTGAGGAGGGCGGGATTAAGGCCATACGTCTACTTCATCCATGGACTTCCGGGACAGTCCATGGAGACGGCGAGGCTGACGGTTGATGCGATCCACCGAAGCGTGAGGGCGGGGGCTGAGAGGATCATCCTATACAGGTTTCAGCCCCTCCCCATGTCCGCATATGGAGACCACCCAGCCCCACCCCCAGCCGAGAGGGATAGAGCCAGCAGCCTGATAAAGGGGGCCGCGGAGGAGGCAAACAGGAGGCTCAAGGCTGAAATGGTGGGGGAGAGGCTTAAGGTCGTGCTCGCAGACCCGTACCCCAAGAATAGGCGCCTCAGGGTGGCCTACCCATTGACCCACGGCCCGGTCGTACTCCTAAAGGCCGAGGAGGGGGAGATCGGCGATCTATTAGAAATAGTCGTAACAAGGGTGTTATCCGATAGGATGGTTTGGGGAGAACCCACGACACAGCCAACCCACAAACGAACTTGACGGTCAGGCCTCATAACCCAATCGAGGGGGATAATATTCAATTTCTAAACCGATGAGGATCAGGAGAAGTCAATCCGTAAGCCGAGTATCAGATCGCATCCGGCCATCCACCGGGGTTGGATTCAGGTGCATGGGTCATTAGATGGAAATAAGCTCTTCACGCTATCTCCTCGGGCCTCAAAGACCATAATAGCTTCCATCCACCTCCCTCACCCCTCTCTAGGCAGACTATGCCCGCCGTCCTGAAGCTCACGGGCTCGATGCTCGCGTCCCCCGTGAGGAGGAGGCTCACAAGCCTGCTTAGGTGGGGGAGGTGCCCAACCACCATGACATCCCCGCCGAGGGATCTGAGCCTCTCGGCAAATATCTCGGGGTCTGCTAGCGGGTCGAGGCCCTCGGCCATCTCGACCCCCTTGGAAGGCCTCAGATGGTCCGCCATGATCTCGGCGGTTTGTAGAGCCCTCAGCTTCCCGCTATGATAAATCTTCTCGATCCTTAATCCGATCCTGGCCGCGTGGTGAGCCACCTTAACGGCCTCTTCCCTACCCCTCTCGGTTAGCGGTCTCGCGGGGTCCTCCTCCCCCCTCTTAGCCTCGGCATGTTGAACCAGGTATAGCCTCAAACCCCATCACGCGCCCTAGAGGAGATATCTAAATGCTATGATGTGGGAGGTTCAAATTAAATCATCGCCATTCCGCGCCCGTGAAAGCTTTAATTACATCCTCTCTGCTTCTAATGCCCCGATCGATTGACATGAGCTCAGGGAGGAGTGGGGGAGAGGGGGGCCCGGCGGGAGGCCCCTACTACGAGTGTATAAACTGCGGCACCAAGGTTGAGTATAGGGAGCTGGAGAGGTATATAACCTTCAAGTGCCCCCAGTGCGGATACAGGATATTCAGGAAGGTTAGACCCCCAATCATAAAGAGGGTGAAGGCGAGGTAGATGGAATTGGAGAGAGAGGTCAAACCATTGGAGGAGAGGAGGGCAGAACTCCTGATAAAGTACAGGAAGCTGAACGTCGATAGGGTGGAGAGGTATGAGGATAAGACGGTCTACTACCTCTCCAAGGGGGATGAGAGGTATATCATGTTATGCGTGCTTGGGGAGAAGAATATAGGGATATCATATGTGAGAGAGCTGAAGGAGATGGTCGACAGGGAGGGGGCGACGAAGGGGATAATGGTCGTGGGAGGGGTTTATACATACTCCTCCAGGAGCTTCGCCGAGAGGTTGGGGATAGAGCTGATAGAGCCCAGCCTCCCCGCCTTCGACGTCTTCGAGCACGAGCTCGTGCCCAGGCATGAGATACTCTCGGAGGAGGAGAAGAGGAGGGTGCTCGACAGGTTCCACGCGAAGCCATACCAGTTCCCCTGGATAAAGGCATCTGATCCCATCTCCATAATCCTGGGCGCCAAGCCCGGAGATATAATCAAGATAACCGGTAAGAGCCTGACAGCGGGGGTCTACGAGTCATATAGATATGTAGTCAAATAGGTGAGATCCGCGATCAGCCCCATGGTGGTGAGGGCCGGTTCATCCGGAATCATGTGGAATACTCAAACATTCAAAGGGCATGGTCTCTGGATGTTGCCCGTTGGGTCCTCGCCTTCTCCCTCTCCCCTCCGAGCTCCCTCCTCACCTCGTCCAGAATGACCAACGCCTCTCCGAGGGTTATTCCAAGCCTGTAGGAGACCTCCTCTACAGATATTTCGGGAGATTCGATCATGAGGAGGTCCCTCACATAGGCCTTGTGGGAGGGGTAGAGGGGTAGGGAGTGGACCACCTCCACCAGGATCGGCCAGAGGGGGCTCCTCCTGAGATCCTCGGACAAGGCGGAGGCCCTCACTTGGACCCGAGCTTTTCATACATCTTCTCGAAAGCCCATCGGATGCTGCTCTGGATCTCCCTGAGCCTCCTCTCCCCCCCATAGTTGTGGATGGCCACCATCTTCAGCCTTCCCCCCTCCGTTGAGACCTCGAAGGAGAGGACATCGTCCGGAGAGATCTCGCCCCTCGAGGCCCTCCCCTCATCCGAGGCCCTCATCCCAGCCAGGACCCTCTCTATCAGGAAGGCCTGGAATGGGGGTATGGACTCGGTGAAGGGGAGATCCTCCCTCGGGTAGAAGTAGACATCCCTCCCCTCCACCCTCAGGCGGCCGAGGAGGGTCCCATCCCTCCCCCTGATGGAGATCCCCTCCTCCGCCTCCCCCTCTACCTCCCCCAATTCATCTGGGGCCTCCCCTCCCCCCTCCTCGCCCTCAGCTGCGATGGGCCTCTGGAATCCTCCCCTCACGATCCTCCTCTCGATAAGGGCGAGGGCCCTCCTAGAATCCTCCAGCTCCCTCTGGAGCCTCATGATCCTCCTCTCTAGCTCGTCCCTTATCCTGAGGAGGGCCCTAGCCTCATCCTCCTCCATCCAGACCCCCCCATGAAGATGTGGGGGAGGTGTAACTTATCTCTTCATGTATCCATGGAGATGGTTTTTAACCGGGGATTGGATCCGATCAGGGGTTGTTGGGAAGAGGCTTCGTTGAAAGGTATTTGGAGCTGAGCAGGGAGAAGGAGAGCTTCCTATGCGTGGGTCTCGACCCGGTGACCGATGACGTGAGGCAACGATACGTGGTTCCACCCCCCCTCATAAGGAGGCATGGCCATGTGGAGGGGATAAAGAGGTTCTGCTTGGAGATCGTTAAGGCCGTCTCGGACCACACGCCCATGATCAAGCCAAACCTCCAGTTCCTCGCCTACCCCCTATCCCTGGAGGATATGGAGGAGATGGTTGAGGCAATCCACGAGGCTGGATGCCTGGCCCTCCTGGACGCCAAGCTCACGGATATAGGCTCCACGAATGAGGCGGGTCTATACTGGATATCCCGCCTGGGCTTCGACGCCGTCACCTTCAGCCCCTTCCCGGGCTTCGAGGACGGGTGCGACGCGGTCTACGAGTGGGCTAGGAGATTGGACAAGGGGATATTCGCCCTATGCAAGATGTCGAACCCGGGAAGCGGGGACTACCAGTCCCTAATGGTGGAGGGGGAGCCGCTCTACATCAGGCTCGCGAGGGACGCCTATAATCGGGGCTCCAACGGCTTCGTGGTTGGAGGGACAGCCACCGCCGAGTTGGAGGAGGTGAGGAGGATAATAGGGGAGGAGAGGCTCATCCTATCGCCGGGCCTTGGACCCCAGGGAGGAGATCCCGCCGAGGCCTTCAGGCGGGGCGCAAATGGGGAGGGGGAGAGGCTGATCATAGCCTCATCCCGGTCCATAATATACGCATACGAGATCCTGGGATGGGGCTGGGAGCGGTTTGCTGAGGCAGCCGCAGCCCAGGCGGAGAAGATCAGGAGAGAGCTCAACGAGATCAGGGCAAAGGCGGTTGGGCGTGGAGCCCCCTCGGCGTAGGATGAACCGATTCGGGGACTTCAAACCCGGAGATGGCCGTACGGGATAGTTAGGTTTTAATACTATTCTCTTTCATTCATGCTGAAAGCTGGGCGCAGACTTGAGGGGGATGGTCGAGGTCAGGTTCCATGGGCGGGGGGGACAGGGCGTCTGGACAGCCTCCCTCCTCCTCGCCCAGGCGGGCCTTAGGGAGAGGAAGTTTGTCCAGAGCTTTCCAGCTTTCGGCCCCGAGAGGTCGGGGGCACCTGTGACGGCCTACACCAGGATTAGCGAGAAGCCCATCCGCATCCACTCGGGAATATATAATCCGGATGTGGTGGTCGTCGTGGACCCGACACTCCTCGGGCCCGAGGTTGTGGAGGGGGCCAAACCCGAGACTAAGCTCGTCGTTAACACCAGCCTCGGGGGGAGGGAGGTGAGGGAGAAGGCCGGGGCTGAGGGGCTGGAGACCTGGGTCGTTGACGCATCCTCAATGGCCATGAAGATCCTGGGGAGGCCGATAACGAACACGGCGATGCTTGGGGCCCTGATAAGGGCGGTGGAGGTCGTGAAGCTGGAGAGCCTCCTCGAGGTCGCTGGTGAGAGGTTCACCGGCCGCCTGAGGGACCAAAACCTCCAGCTCATAAGGAGGGCCTACGAGGAGGCCACGAGAGATTGAGCCTTGAGAAGCCCTCCTGGAGGGAGCTGCCCCGGGGGGCCGTCCCATACATGAGCTCCGCCGAGTATGAGACGGGAGACTGGGGCGTCTCAAACCCCTCAATAGACCTATCCAGATGCACCAGGTGCACCCTCTGCCACTTCTACTGCCCCGAGGGGGCGATCAGGATGGGGGAGGACGGATACCCCCAAGTCGACCTGAGATACTGCAAGGGATGCGGGGTCTGCGCGGAGGAGTGCCCGGTTAAATGTATCAGGATGGTGGAGAAGACTTGACGGCGTTGGAGAGGCAACTCCTGATGGGGCTGAACGGGGATGAGGCCGCCGCCTACGCGGTGAAGCAGGTGAACCCGGATGTGGTGGCCGCCTATCCGATAACCCCCCAGACCATAATAGTTGAGAGGTTCAGCGAGTACGTGGCGAATGGGCTCGTCGAGACGGAGTTCGTCTCGGTCGAGTCGGAGCACAGCGCCCTAAGCTGCTGCATCGGAGCCGCTGCAGCGGGGGCCAGGGCCTTCACGGCCACCTCCTCCCAGGGCCTGGCCCTCATGTGGGAGATGACCTACATAGCATCAGCCCTCCGCCTCCCCATCGTCATGGCCGTGGCCAACAGGGCCCTGAGCGCCCCGATAAACATCCACAACGACCACAGCGACGCCATGGGGGCGAGGGACAGCGGGTGGATCCAGATCTGGTGCGAGAACAGCCAGGAGGTGTACGACGCGTGCATAGAGGCCTGGAGGATGGGGGAGCATCCCGATGTTCAACTGCCTGTGATGGTGAACCTCGACGGCTTCACCCTGAGCCACACCCTCGAGAACGTGATGACCCTCCCGGACGAGGAGGTCAGCGAATTCGTTGGGGAGAGGAGATTCATGAGGGTGAGGGGGCACCTCGGGGAGGCCGACTTCAGGTTGGACCCCGAGAACCCCATCACCATGGGGCCCCTAGACCTCCCGGACTTCTATTACGAGCACAAGCTCCAGCAGGTTGAGGCCCTAAAGGCGGCCCTGAGGGCCATACCCGAGGTGGATGATGAGTACCATAGGGTATCTGGCAGGAGGTACGGGTTCCTACACCCCTACAGGCTGGAGGACGCGGAGCTCGCCCTGATAGGTCTTGGGTCGACCATGGGGACGGTGATGCATGTAGTGGATGAGCTGAGGGAGGAGGGGGTGAGGGCGGGGGCTTTGAAGCTCAGGGTCTTCCGCCCCTTCCCCGAGGAGGCGCTGAAGGAGGCGATAATGGGTATACCGGCGGTGGGGATCCTCGACAGGGCCATAAGCTTCGGGGCGCCTGGAGGACCCCTATACATGGAGGTTAAGACAACTCTATACGAGGAGGAGGAGAGGCCCATACTGGTCAACTACATCCACGGCCTCGGAGGGAGAGACACCACCCCAGACCTCATAAGAGCCATATACAAGGACCTAGACCGGGCCCGAGCCAGGGGAGGGGCGGAGGAGAAGGTTATCTACGCCGGTGTTAGGGGATAGGAGGGGGAAAGATGAGTGAACTGACGTTAAGGGAGGCCTCGAGAAGGCCTGACCTTCTGGCCCCGGGCCATAGGCTCTGCGCCGGATGCGCCGAGCCGACCATGGCTAGGATGATATTGAAGGCCGTGAGGGGACCCACCGTCGTCACGACGGCGACGGGGTGCCTCGAGGTGGCCACGACCATCTTCCCATACACCGCCTGGAACCTCCCATGGATCCATACAGCCTTCGAGAACGCCGCGGCCACGGCGAGCGGGATAGAGGCCGCGTGGAGGGCCATGAGGAGGAGGGGGAGGGGCCCCCTCTCCAAGTATGAGACCCTGGACGTGGTCGCCTTCGCGGGGGATGGTGGGACCTACGACATAGGGCTCCAGGCCCTATCGGGAGCCCTGGAGAGGGGGCACGACTTCACATATGTTCTACTGGACAACGAGGCCTACATGAACACGGGCATCCAGAGGAGCGGCGGGACCCCATACGCCGCTGAGACGACCACATCCCCTGCGGGCTCTGTCATACCCGGGAAGAGGGAGTGGAAGAAGCCCATAGAGGATATCGTCATAGCCCACAGGATCCCGTACGCTGCGACCCTCAGCCCCGCCTACCCATTGGACGTGCTGAGGAAGGCCAGGAGGGCCTTCGAGGCGGATGGGCCCGCCTTCCTCCACGCCATAGTCCCTTGCTCGAGGGGCTGGAGGTTCCCCCCTGAGAAGACCATAGCCGTCTCCCGCCTGGCGGTCCAGACATGCATATTCCCCCTCTGGGAGTGCTGGCTCGAGGGGGGTAGGCCCGCATACAGGCTCTCGGCCCCGAGCGAGGCTATAGCCAAGAGGCCCGAGACGAAGAGGCCCGTCGAGGAGTACCTGAGCATCCAGGGTAGGTTCCGCCACCTCTTCCAGCCCAAGAGGCGGGACGACATCATAAGGAGCATCCAGGAGTGGGTCGACGACAGGTGGGCGCAGCTCCTGGAGAAGGCCGGGTTCTAGGGGCGCTCGGATAGAAGGGGTTTATCCTCGGTATCCTCAGAGCATAATGGGAATGGCCGCATCGGAGTCGGTTAGGGAGATCATATCGACGAGGATAGCGGGCGAGGTCGTCCTGTCCCCGAGCCCCGGCTCGACGATGAGGAAGTGGAGGACCCTCCTCGAGGTCAGCCAGGCAGAGCTGGCCGAGGAGCTCGGATGCTCACCGTCCGTGATCAGCGACTATGAGGCGGGGAGGAGGTCGCCCGGAAGCGGCTTCATAAGGAGGTTTGTCGAGGCCCTCCTCAACATAGATGCGAGGAGGGGGGGCAGATACATGGGCCAGCTGGCGAGGATATACCTCCAGCCTAGCGACATATTCATCGACCTGAGGGAGTTCTCAACCCCCATGGCCGTCAGGGAGGTCGTCGAGGCCGTTGATGGCGAGGTCCTGGCCGGGGGGTCAGCCCTAGACCGTGAGGTCTACGGCTACACGGTCATAGACAGCATCAAGGCGATCCAGACCCTCTCGGGCCTGGAGTTCTATAGGATATTCGGCGCCACCAGCGAGAGGGCCCTCGTATTCGTCGGGGTGAGCAGCGGAAGGTCCCCAATGATAGCGGTGAAGATAAGCCCCTTCAAGCCCAGGGTGGTGGTCCTCCACGGCCCCCTGAGGAGCGTGGATCCCCTGGCCGTGAGCCTGGCGATGGGCGAGAACATCCCACTGGCCGTCTCTAGGAAGCCCTCCCAGGAGGAGCTGGTCTCATCCCTGCTGGAGCTCTACAGGGCAGCGAGGGAATGAGGCGGGTCAGCTAGAGGGTTATCGAGAGCTCTTCGGCCAGCTTCGAGATCTGGCTCCATATGGACTCTGGGAGGGGGATCCCCTCCACCTCCCTGCGCCTCCTGGTCCTCCACTCAGGCTCCCCGGGGATGAGGACCTCTCCACCATCCTCCGCCCTCGTCTCCTTGACCCTTCTCAGGATCTCCCGCGACCTCCTCATGAAGGAATCCAGCCCCACGAATCCTTCGGGGTCGATGGCGACGGCCAGTACGCCGTTCGTCGATGGAGGGCCTATCTCGGGGTCCACCCCCGACCTGGAGCCTGTAAGGGCTGCGCCCATGAGCTCCATGAGGAGCTGTAGGCAGTACCCCTTATGGCCCCCGAATGGCAGGAGCCATCCCCCCTCCCTTAGCTCATTCGGGTCCGTGGTGGGCCCGCCATACCTGTCCCTGATCCAGTGGTCTGGGATCCTCTCCCCGCTCGCTATCGCCCAACTGACCTTCCCATCCGCCACGGTTGATGTGGCATAGTCCAGGAGGAATGGCTCCTCGCCGGTTGGGGCTGAGGCGCTGAACGGGTTCGTGCCTAAGACCCTGCCCACCCCGCCGTGGACGGAGACCATCGGGTGGCCCACGTTGACGAACATCAGCCCTATCAGCCCCCTCCTCGCGGCCCATGCTGTGTAGTATCCGACCCTCCCGATGTGGTTACAGTTGTAGGCCCCCACCGCGCTCACGACGCTCCTCCTCGCCTTCTCGACGGCCAGCTCCATCACCCTCATCGCCGTGACCTGCCCGAAGCCCCAGCACCCGTCGACTAGGGCTGAGGAGGGGGACTCCCTGACCACGACGGGCTCGGCATCGGGCCTTATGAACCCCTTCCTGATCCTATCCGCATATCTCAGGAAGTAGTAGACCCCGTGGGAGTCGTGGCCTGTCAGGCTCGCCTCTATTAGGGTCTCCGTGACCAGCTCCGCCTTGGGCCTCGGGGCTCCCAGGGATGTGAAGATCCTCACCCCTAGCTCCCTGAGATACCCGGCCGGGAGTAGGATCATCGCCCCCACAGCCCGACAATCCTCTTCTCCACGTCAGCGCCTTGGGACCAGCCTCTTCATCCCCTCTATGAAGGCCTCGATGTCTCCCCGCTCGATTCCGTAGTGGGTGCAGAGCCTGATGATGGTCGACGTTGGGCTCCCCCCGCTCTTCCATCCGAGCTTCCGGCACGCCTCGGCCCAGTCCCTCCCGGTCCATCCCAGGCCCGAGACATCTATGTAGACCATGTTCGTCATGACCGGATTCAGGATCTTTATCCCCTCGATCTGGCTCAGCCCCTCGGCCAGAAGCCTGGCGTTCTCGTGGTCCTCCTCCAGCCTGTCCACCATCTTGGTCAGCGCTATGATGCCGGGGGCGGCTATTATCCCGGCCTGGCGCATCCCCCCTCCAAGCATCTTCCTATACTTCCTCGCCCTATCAATAAACTCCCTCGGGCCCACCACCACGCTCCCCACCGGGGCCCCCAGCCCCTTTGAGAGGCAGAACATGACGGAGTCGGCGTATCTGGCCAGCTCCTTGACGTCGACCCTGAGGGCTACGGCCGCGTTGAATATCCTGGCCCCATCCATGTGGACCCCAAGCCCATGCCTCTTGGCAACCTCCCAGTCCTGCCTGAGCTGTTCGGGGGTGAGGGGGATCCCACCTGCGGCGTTATGGGTATTCTCCACGCACACGAGCGATGTCCTGGGAAAGTGGATGTTGGGAGGCCTGATGGCTGCCTCGATGGCCTCTGGGCGCATCCACCCGAGCTCCCCCGGAACCGGCCTCGCCATGAGCCCTCCAAGGACGGCCAGGCCCCCCACCTCGTTCAGGTATATGTGGCTCCTCGCCTCCAGGATTATCTCGTCCCCCCTCTGGGTGTGGGAGAGGAGGCAGACCGCGTTCCCCTGGGTCCCGCTGGTGACGAAGAGGCCAGCCTCCTTACCCAGCTTCTCCGCGGCGAGCCGCTCAAGCCTGTTAACCGTCGGGTCCTCCCCATAGACGTCATCCCCAACCTCCGCCCTGGCCGCCGCCTCCCTCATCTCCGGCGTTGGCAGGGTGACCGTGTCGCTCCTGAGGTCCAGATTCTTCTCGAACATCCCGGTCCTAACCATTATTCACCACCCCCGCTATTTAAGGCCTCTAGGATTCTAGGAGGAGGCTTTGAGGTAGGCCTCCCTTATGTGCATCCATGCGTCCTCGAGGACCGGCATCCCATGCCCAGGAAGCATGACCTCCACATCCAGCGCCGTGAGCCTCTTCAGGGAGTTGACCATATCCTCCCTGCTTCCCGTCTCGCCATCGTATCTGCCGTAGTGCCCCCCGGGGAAGACCGTGTCCCCGGAGAAGAGGATGCGCATGGACTCCGAGTACAGGCATATGCTCCCCCGTGTATGGCCGGGTGTCCAGAGGACCCTCAGCGGCCAAGGCCCGACCTCTATGAGGTCTCCATCCTCGACCCTGCGGAGGAGGGGCCCGAGGCTTGAGGCTATGTAGGCCGCATCGAGCCTGTGGATGTAGACCCTCGGGGAAGCCCTCTCCAGTATCCTGAGGAGCCCTCCCACATGGTCGTGGTGGGCGTGGGTCAGGGCCACACCGGCTATGTCCTCATCCCCCAATCCCAGCCTGCGGAGCTGGGGCCATACCGGGTTCATGGAGTTACCAACGCCCGAGTCCACCATCAGCGCCCCCCTCCTCCCCAGGACGTATATGTTGCTGCATAGGCCCTCCCCGAGGATGAGGCTCACATCCCTGAGCCTATCACTTGAGGCCCCGAGATCGACTATCCTGGGCATAGGGCTCTAAGCTTGATGGGATATGGCCGATAAAAACATTCTCTCGGGGAGACGCGCGAGGTGGAGAATTGAATCCTCAGGATAAGGCATCATAAGTTATCCCCTGGATGCCTCGACAAAGCTATATATGGGGATGTAGGATAGGGAGAGGAAGCCTGATGATAGAGATTCGGATGCATGGACGGGGCGGTCAGGGAGTCGTGACCTCCAGCAAGATCCTGGGGCTCGCAGCCAGCATCGAGGGGATCTACAGCCAGGCCCTCCCCTTCTACGGTTTCGAGAGGAGGGGGGCCCCAGTCGAGGTCTACCTCAGGCTTGACGACAAGCCCATCCTGATCTCCAGCCAGATATACGAGCCCGACGGGATAGTGGTCCTAGACCCCATACTCGCGGAGCAGAAAATAGTCGCAAGGGGGCTTAAAGCAGGGGGGTTCGCGGTCCTCAACACCCTGAAGTCCCCGGAGGAGATAGAATACACCAGGAGGCTATCGAAGGTCGGCGTGGTGGACGCCACCGGGGTGGCCCTGAAGACGCTGAAGGCTCCCATCTCCAACACGGCCATCCTGGGCGCCTTCGCCAAAACTGTTGGAATGCTCAAGCTCTCGAGCGTGGAGGAGGCGATAAGGCAGGTGCTCCCCGAGAGGCTCCACGCGGCGAACATAGAGGCATTGAGGCTGGCCTACGAGGAGACGAGGGTTGTGGGGGCTTGACATGTCGACGAAGATCGAGTGGAAAACACTGAAGGGCACGGTACTGAACGAGGAGGCCATAAAGAAGTATAAGGAGAGCAGGGCGGCTTGGTCTTGGAGGGTTTTTAAGCCCATAGTCGACGAGGAGAAGTGCAGGCGCTGCTGGCTATGCGTCGACTACTGCCCCGAGGGGGTAATATCAAAGGGGGAGAAGTCGGCCGTAATAGACTATCTCGTCTGTAAGGGTTGCGGGGTCTGCGCGGAGGAGTGCCCCGTTCAGGCGATAAGGATGGAGAGGGAGAGGTAGTATGGCCAAGGAGAAGATAGATTTCCTGACAGGGAACGACGCGGTCGCCTACGCCGTCAAGCTGGCGAGGGTTAAGGTCATAGCCGCCTACCCCATAACACCCCAGTCCCCCGTCACGGAGAAGATCGCGGAATACATAGCGAATGGGGAGATGGACGCGGAGTTCATAGAGATCGAGGGGGAGCACAGCTGCCTAGCGGCCATGAGGGGCGCGGGAGCCTGCGGCGTGAGGATCTTCACAGCCACCTGTGGGCCTGGGCTGATGTACGCTCATGAGAACCTGGAGATGGTCCACCGGGACAGGATACCCCTGGTGATAGCCGTTCCCAACAGGAGCTACTCGAGCCTATTCGCCGACTATACGGACAGCATGTGCGAGGCCACGACCGGGTTCATACAGCTATTCGTGGAGAGCCCCCAGGAGGCCCTTGACACGACCCTCCAGGCCTTCAGGATAGCGGAGGACCATAGGGTTCTCATGCCCGTGATGGTCCTATACGATGGCTACGTGACATCCCACACGGGGGCGACGGTCAGGCTGCCGAGCCAAGAGGATGTGGACATGTTTCTTCCCCCTTACAAGCCATACGCCGTACGCATAGACCCGAGCAGGAGCGAGTATATCCAGTGGGAAACCCCCGGCGTCCCACTGCAGGAGATGGAGCATGAGCAGGCCATGACCAACTCGAAGCAGGTTATAAAGGAGGCTAACGAGGAGTACGCGAAGATCTTTGGGAGGAGTTATGGAAACGGCCTTATAGAGGCCTACAGGGTCGAGGGCGCCGAGGCTGCCCTCGTGACCATGGCCTCGATGACCGGAACAGCCAGGCACGTGGTCGACATCCTGAGGGAGAAGGGGGAGGAGGTGGGGCTGATAAAGCTCAGGAGCTTCAGGCCATTCCCGGCTGAGGAATTCATCGAGCTCCAGGAGAAGTATGGGTTCAAGGCTCTAGGCGTCTGCGAGAGGGATGTCACCCACGGCTGCAACTATGGGGAGGTCTACGGAGACCTGAAGGCCTCGCTATACGACCTCGATGAGAGGCCGAAGATGATAAACTTCATCCTGGGCCTCGGGGGATCCGACATAAGGGTTCAGGACCTCCAGTTCGCCTATCAGAAGGTGCTCGAAGCCGCCAGGACGGGTAGGGTGGAGAAGCAGACCTGGTTCGGCCACGAGATAGGCGCCGTTGAGATCAGGCTTGCTGGCTTTTAGGAGGTTGACGGGATGAGTGACGTCGTGACCCTTGAGAGGGTGACCATACCCCCGACCGGGGCATGCCAGGGATGCGCGATGGTCCTCATATCGAGGCACGCCCTGGACACCTTGGGAAGGAACTCCGTGGTCGTAATCCCTGCCTCATGTGGGGCCTGGTCGGGGGCCATGCTCATCGACCGGGGGCCCACCCAGTTCCCCTCGGCTGCCGCGGCGGCCTCCGGCGTGGCGAGGGGGCTGAAGGCGGCCGGCCATAAGAACACCAACGTCGTCGTCATAGCGGGGGATGGTGGGACCTACGACATAGGGCTCCAGGCCCTATCGGGGGCCGCCGAGAGGGGCGAGAGGATAATATACATATGCCAGAACAACCAGGCCTACATGAACACGGGCATCCAGAGGAGCGGGGCGACGCCGAGGTGGGCCTGGACGACGACCACCCCCATCGGAAGCGTGGTACAGGGGAAGACGGTGTGGCCTAAGAGCATGCCGGAGATAATGGAGGCCCACCACATCCCCTTGGTGGCGACCGCCTCCATCCACAACATACCGGACTACAAGAGGAAGATAAAGCTGGCCCAGAGGTTGACGACGGAGGAGGGGAAGGGCCTCAGCTACATAGAGGTCCTCAACACGTGCCCGACGGGATGGAGATACTCCCCCGAGAAGATGGTCACCATGGCGAGGCTGGCCGTGGAGACCGGATTCTGGCCGGTCTACGAGGTCGTGGAGGGAAGGTTCAAGCTCAACATAAAGCCCAAGGCCCTGAGGCCGCTGAAGGAGTTCCTACAGATGCAGGGCAGGTTCAGACACCTGACAGAGGAACAGATAGCGGAGATGGAGAAGTGGGTCCACGGGAGGTGGCAGAGGCTCCTAGAGAGGGATGAGAGGGGATACTAGCCTATAGCAAGTCGAGAAAAACATCCCCCTTTATTTTTTAATGCTCTCCTTTTTTCGGGCAGAGGTGGGCTATCTTACCCCCTCTTCGGGTTGGATTCCCCTCAATCCGATCGTCTCATTTCATCGGCTCACGAGGCCTAGGGCCTCTGTGAGGAAGAACTCCTCCAGCTCCCCCTCCTCTCCTATGCCGTAGTAGTATCCACCGGTTATCTTCGGGATCTCCATGAGGAGCTCGGTCGGCTCGAGGAACCTCTTCCCCGTCGCCTCCTCAACCCCCCTGTGCCTCTTGAGCATCTCCTCCTCCACGGCGTGGGCGGGGTTTATTACCATGGTCCTTATGCCGGACCTCCTCAGGAGATAGGCCACGTCTATGACGTCGGCCTGGGCTGTGTTCAGGTAATATCTGCGGGTGTAGGGGGAGAGGGGCGACTCCAGGGGTATGTTGGCTATCCCGTCCGAGATTATGACGAGGAATGGTATTATATCTCGGTTCTTCACCTTCTCGTTCCTCAGGACCCTCCAG
>Ga0272449_1002710_pt1 | contig 16149 bp, 13 predicted proteins | sample YNPCB0241_FD_198679 | JGI IMG/M metagenome (GOLD analysis project Ga0272449, IMG submission 198679) | Hot spring sediment microbial communities from Yellowstone National Park, WY, United States - YNP-CB-024-1 | ecosystem: Environmental > Aquatic > Thermal springs > Hot (42-90C) > Sediment...
CTTTTCAATAAAAGCTCTATTTTCCTTCTCCAATCCACCTCCTTAATCTTACTAATTTTATCTTTAAAAATCCTTCCTTATCCTAATGCTCAAAGTTTCTTTATGCACATCTCCGATACAATATATTCGTCTACAATATATGCATATAAACACTGTCAAAGATTATGTCCAAGAAATATTTTGTATTTACAAATTAATAACAGTCTAAAATGTTATTTAACAAAAAGCATAATAAAAGTAAAATACAAACGCTAAAATAACTTTAAAATAAGGTAGAGTACAAAATTTTAACGAAAAAAAGGGCAAAAAATATTTTTCATAAAAGAGAAACTTTCTGCCATATAACGAACTCATAAAAAGAACATCACGAGACATAAAAGCAATAAACAAGCCCATCAAAATAGCCAACATCCGCAAAACAAAAACTCAACTATCAATTAAATTACAATTTTAAACAAATTAATCAGCAATCCTCTTAGCCTTAACAAAAATTCTAGGAAAAGCCAAATTATAAAAAAGAGGAAAAACAGACAAAATCCTATCTATAACAATACGTAAAAAAGAAAAACGACCAAAAGCAGGGGCCTCACAAAAACCAATATCAACAATCTGAAAACCAGAATCAGCAAAAAGATTCATCGAATGCTCAAAAGTGAACAAAGCATAATGCTTATCTAACATCCTACTCTCATACCCTCCAGAATGAACACCAGCCCTCACAAACCTTGAATTGGACAAATGAAAACGCCAATAACCAGCATTATCCGTAACCAAAACCACACAACCACCAACCTCAAGAACCCTATAAACCTCTCGAAGAAAATTGAAAGGATTCTTCAAGTGCTCAAGAAGATTCTTACAATAAACCATATCACAACATCTATCCCTAAAAGGAACACTAAAATCACAATCAGCAACAACATTCACAGAACCAGTCCTATAAATATCAACCCTAACATCACCAAACCATTCATCACCACAACCCAGATTAGCCAGCATCCAAGGACATTCATTCAAAGCAAAATTATAAAAGCTTTTTAAACAAAAAATATAAAAAACTAAGGTGGACAATAAAAGCTCTAGCATAAAACAAAAAACCAGAATACTATGTAGAACGTGGAACAAAAGCAAGACTGAAACCTGACATGAAAAGCTGCTGATAATTTGCAAAACTATTAATCAACCTTGAAACAACCCCTCCCTTCAACTGATAAGCATATTCATCTACAAAAAGATACTTTACATGGCCCTCTCTAATAAAAGGCTCATATACATACACATCTTCCCCATAGTTAATATCGGGCCATCTTGTTTTACTCAGAAAAATATCCTTATACACTAACGTCGCAGCCGCAGGCTCTCTTTCAAAAACATGCGTCCTCTTTTTCCCCTTAACAAAAAGCAAAACTTCCGGGTCTCTAGAACTTTCCACTTCAAAAACTTCAACAGCCTCCTCCAAAAATTTACCATACACCTGATCAGCATCAATCTGCTGAATTAGAACCTCTCCAAACGCACTTTCAGCAGCGATCTGTCTACCTAACCCCCTACTACATTTCCTACGAATTAAACGGATCAAACCTCTCTCAGCAAGACTTTGTAAGAAAACTTCTGAACCATCAGAACTAAAATTGTCGACAACAATTATCTCAAACCTATCATCAATCTGATTCAACAAGCTGTTAAAAAAAGTTCGAATAGTTTTTCCTGCTTGGTAAGTGGTAATACAAATAGAGTACCTAGGTTTACCCATGTTGTACTGATTAAAATTTAGGCCAATTAAATTTTTTACTATAAGCCAATAATAAAAAATCCTATAAAATTTTTTTATCTATAAAAAATTTCAAAGTTTACATTTTAGGCTTAAATAAACCATAACCTAATAGGACATAAGTGTATGAGAATTCTCTATTGCCCAGAATACTTTTTCCCCCATGTAGGTGGGGGTGAAGTCTGGTTCTTTAACACGGGTAAAGCCTTGGTTAAAAGAGGGTATAAGATAGTTGTTGTAACATATAAGCATCCAATGCACTGCAAAGATGAAATCATTGATGGTTTAATTATTCTTAGAATAGGCCCTTTGACAGTAAGCGGGGTTCAACCATACTTTAAGCGTGCAATAGTCCAAGCCTACGGCATAATCGCTAAAGGATTAACACTAGCATATGATGTGATAATTGCAAACCAAACCTTCCCTCTATTACTCTCCTATGTTGTATCAAAGGTCAGGAGGAAACCAATTTTTACAATATTCCATGACATTTATGGACTATCATTTTCAATAAGAGAAAAAGGTGTTTTCAAGGGAATAATACGAGGAGCCGTTGAAGCTGTCTCACTAAAACTAGCATACGACGTTATAATAACTGTTAGTGAATCAACAAAGAAGAAGCTTATCCAAGCTGGTGTAAAGGAGGATAAGATTTTTGTTGTAGGAGGAGGTGTCGATATTAAAGCAATAGACTCTGTATACGCTGAAAAATCCTCTAAACCCATGATAATCTATGTTGGACGACTTGTGAAACTTAAGAAGGTTGAAAACCTAATTATCGCCTTCAAAGAAGTTCTCAGCAAAATACCTGAGGCTGAACTATACATTGTAGGCATAGGACCGCAGGAAAGCATGCTTAAAAACTTGGTCGAACAACTAAAAATCGCCTCAAAGGTACATTTCACAGGATATGTTTCAGAAGAAGAGAAGATAGCTCTCATGAAACATGCTTGGGTTCTTGTGCAACCTAGCGTGGCTGAAGGGTTTGGGCTAGTCCTAGTTGAAGCTAATGCATGCAAAACACCAGTTATAGCAGTAGACTCCGGAGGCCCCAGAGAAGTTGTAAGAGATGGTGAAAACGGCTATCTAATAAAACCTAACAACATTAAAATGCTTGTAGAAAAACTTGTCGAATTGCTTTCGGACAAAAATAGGATTCTAGTTATGGGAGAAAAAGGTAGGAAATTGGTTGAAGAAAACTTCACCTGGGACAAGGTTGCGGAAAAAATCGAGAAAATAATGTTAGACTACCTGAAAAAATAAAACCATAATAGAAAATAAGTTTAAACAAGTTTCACCATAACATATAATAATCTTCAAAATCTTCTCAGTTGACGATGGAACTGTATACGCCACTAATTTTCCTATCTTCAATATCCTTTCTAATAGTATACATTTCAGCACCATACATTTCAAAAAAATTGTTAGAAAAAAATATTGTAGGAATCGACCTACATAAGAAAGGAAGCCAAAAAATTCCTACAGCAGGCGGAATAGCATTACTCCTAGGATTCACAGGCGCCCTAACAATTGCCGGAATACTCGATTTAGACGCAAAAGCTCTAATGCTAATATATATCACTGCAACACTAGCATGCCTACTAGGCCTACTAGACGACCTACTAACATTAAGCAAAAAAACACTCGTACTCTTCTCAATACTAATAGGAACACCCTTCCTCACATACCACAAAGGCTCAACATTCGTAACCCTAACACCATTCGGACCCCAAGATCTAGGAATAGCATTCTGGCCACTAGCACTCTTAGGCGTAGCATTCCTAGCAAACAGCGTAAACATTTACGCAGGATTCAACGGACTAGAAGCAGGACTAGGACTAATAACATCAACAAGCCTAGCCATATCAGCAACAATATACGGTTCAAAAGAATCAGCCATAACGCTATCCATACTAGCAGCATCACTCCTGGCGTTCCTAAAATACAACTACTATCCAGCAAAAACATTCATAGGAAACAGCGGCACATACATGACAGGAGCCATAATAGCCTCAGCAATAATAGTCGGAACAATAAAAACAGCAGGAATAATAGCATGCACACCATACATAATAAACTTCATACTAAGAGCAAAAGACAAATTCCAGTGGACAGTGGGCACAACAACAGAAGACAACAAAATAATATCACAAAAAATCTGCTCACTATGGAGCATATTCATGTACAAAAAGCCAACGGACGAGAAAACAGTTGTAAAAAAATGCTGGACAATCCAAGTAGTATTCGGAACACTAGCAATCATATACTCCTACATAACAGTAAACCTCACTTAACAACCTTAAAAACCGTAACCTCCTCATTGGCCCAAACCTCACTAAACAAGCTACTATTCTTGTACAAATCAACATAGTAAAAGGAACCATTATATGGGTGAAGACGGTTCCATACAACAACATAACCATCACTGTAATTCTTTAAAACGTCGTACGCGAACTTTGGTTCTTCGCTGGGAAAACGTCCAAGAAAAGTCCTATTTGCTATAAGGGGTAAATAGAGCATAGGATGTCCTCCTATGCTAATTGCTACAGCATTAGCTTCGGAATTTTCCTTAAACCAGACAAGTGCTTCATAGAATCCAAACTGTTGTTCCCTACTCCAAGTTGCAACATTTAAAGGCCATGTAAAATTAAATGGGTCTTGCAAGTTCGCCAAGATAAGTATTACTATGATAAAAATTATTCCTTCAAATTTTAAGATTGCTTTCATTTTATTTGTAGGTAAAATCTTTTTTAAATGCAGATATAATGGTTCAAGAACAGTAATATAGACCTGAGAAGCCAATAAGGATAATGGTGTAAATGCAATTAATGAAAAACGTATCACATTAGTGCTAAAATAACTTACAACAGTTATGAGCATTAGCCAGAAAAATGGCAGCACGTTAAATCCAAACTTCCTCTTGTAAATAGATATAAGAGCTGCAACAAGACTTAAGAAAAACAAATAGACTGTTAAGGGATGCAAATTATACATATATTCTAGAATAGGAATAATTGATAAATACTTAGATATCGGATCTAAGCTTGTAACAAACACGGCAAGTGGGCCACTTAAAGTAGAAGGAAGTCTGGAAATCAGTTGAACATTTAGTCCTGCAACAATCAAAACGCTCAAGAAAAAAGCAAATAAATTAGGCCAAAAAATTTTTTTCCCTTCTACAGCCATCAAATAATATGCTGAAAAAAGCAGTGTAGGAAAAATTAGAACATTCGAGGAATGAGATAACAGCAAAATGCATCCGGAGAAAAACATCAAAATACATCCTTTAAGAGAAGTTTTATCAATAAATTCTGTGAACCAATAAAAAGTAAGTAGACAAAACAGTAAACCTAAGGCATTCGAATACAAGCCTGTTTCAACAATGGTAAAATAAAAGAAGGGATTAAAAAAAATGTATGAGACCGAAGATATTATACCTCCCATGCTCCCTTTAATATTGTTTCCTAAAACAAACACAAAAGGTAGTGTTGACCACAAAATTATAATCATGAAAAGGCGTGATGCAAAAAGAATATTTTCAAACCCTAAGGAAAGCCAATTTGCTAACAAGAGTGCTATCCCAGGATTAGCTGAAAGAGGCATAAAATTTGTGCCTCCCTTTAGAAGATTAAGAGTATTAGATAGATGAATAAAAAAATCCATGCTAGGCAATAACGGGAAAAAAGGTAAAGCATAAAGAAAAAGATAAAGAAATAAAAAGTAAACCAATCCAAGAGGAATAAATACGAGAGTGTTTTTGTCACAATAAATTTTTAAATTTCTGTCAAAAAGCATATAATAAGCAATTAATAGAATAGAGGCTGCAAAAAATCCTAAATAATCCACTTTTAAAAAAATAGTATACTGAAAATATGAAAATAAAATTGTAAAAATATAAAATAATCCTATATATGTACAAAAAAATTTAAGTAAACTAGTACCTTTATTTATGTTCTTGTTCATACAATCACCTTTTGCAATTTTGCTTAAAATCTTTTATCATCGGATGAAAATTTTTAAGATCCAAATAACTTAGTTTACTAGTCCCTTTTTTGGTGTTATATTATTTTTTGGTGTTATATTAAAACTCTAATGAAAAATAATAAAAATGGGGGTGATGCATCCTATTATTAGTTAAATTTTTTACGGTACCACAACAGCTTTTGGATATTCTGCTCCTGAGGCCGTATGCAACTTAACCTCATATGTTACTCCTGATGTAAGTTTTCCCCCTGCTGCTTGGGCATATATAGTGATAGTTATACTACTGCCTGTTGGTAATGATATTGACCCAGCTGGACTCGAAGTCAAAGTTAGCGCTGATAATGGTTTTCCATTGACAAAAATGTCCGTTATGGTTGCGTCAGCTGAGCCACTGTTTTTGACCGTTAGTATAATTGTTGAGCCGCTGGTTGCATATGCGTTTGTTATTTCTAGTTTCTCGAATCTTGTGAATGCTCCTGTTAGGCCTGCTGCCCAGAATGCTACTGCGATCGCGATTGCGACTGCTATTGCGATAAGTATTACCGTGGCTATAACGGGGCTTATACCCCTCCTATTATTTACACGCATAACCTCACTATTGAGGGAAGGTAATATAAACTTTTCCATCAACTTTTTTAAACCTTTCACAAAACACTTTCTTATTTGGAAGCAATAGATAAGTTTAAATTCTATTAATTAATATTTTTTTAGGATGGCTAAAGTTAAAGGTCAAGTTAAGGGTCAGGTTAGGGGTAAAAGGGCTTATAAGCCTAAACTCACGTTTACAAGCCTATCATACGCCTACTTTAGCTGGTTTGGGCGTATGATGCTAAAATATTTTAAGAATATTCCTGCAACATTGGAGGCTGCAAATATTAGAATCCACCCTGAAACCTACCTCTCTATATGTGGTTTTGCAACATTCTTGTGTCTTGCAATATTTGCTCCGGTCGCAGTAATAGGCTTCTTTCTCTTAAACCCGTTCATGCTCACCCTACTTGCTGTTCCTCCACTTGTGCTTGTACTGTTCCTCCTCTACCCGAACCTTGCAGCATCAAATCGTGCCTCAATCCTTGATACTGAAGTTCCATTTGCAGCAGCATATGTTAGTGTTTTAGCTTCTGGAGGCATATCACCGTTTAAGGCTTTCGAGAAGCTTAAGGACCTAGAGTTTCTTCCACAGCTTGGTCAGGCTGCTAAGCTTGTTTACGTTGACACTAGGGCTAGAGGTATTGACCCTGTAACCGCATTGGAGGAGAGTGCTAAGCACGTTCCAAGCAAAGACTATAAAGAGTTCGTTTTAGGCTACGCTTCAACATTGAGGGTTGGCGGTGACACCGAACACTATCTTTTAAAGCGCACAGAACTCATGTTCGAGAACAGGAAGACCAAGATTAGGATAATTGGCGAAAGGATGGCCCTTCTAATGGAATCATATATTACGGTGGCGATATTGCTTGCCCTCGCACTATACGTAATGTTTATCGTGACAAAGATTATGCCCGCTAACATGGGCGGCGGTGCTGGAGGTGGACTGTTTAGCATGGAAACATTCGTAATCTTCTCATACATCTTCTTACCAGTAATATCAGGTGTATTCCTATACTTGATCGATATTACTGCACCAAAATATCCTATTTCAGACTATAGGGCGTACAAATGGTTCTTTGCCACACTACCATTCTCTTTCCTTCTAGCAATACCAATGGTTCTCGCATTCTATGTTCCCATGCCTCTTGTAAATGTTGGAGACTTTCGCCCACTAGAACCCTTCTACAACTTTGTCGTAAGCTTAAGGCAGATGATGGGCTTAGACTACGGCTTCGAACCCGGTGTAGGCATATGCGTCGTTATGATGGTCACATTCTTTCCCGGAATGGTTATGGACATAAAATATTCTAGAGAAAACAGCCTAATAACCATGGGTATAACAAACTTTCTACGAGACCTAGTTGAAATCAGGAAGACTGGAATAAGCCCTGAAAAGTGCATCTTCTACCTTGCAAAAAGGGAGTATGGTGAATTTTCTAAAATTTTAAGACTGATGTCTAACGAAATAAGCTGGGGAATATCATTTAGAAGAGTTCTCGCAGACCTTAAACAAAGACTTCACGGGTGGCTAAACCTAATGACAATGTTCCTCCTCATAGACTCGATAGATGTAGGAGGCGGAACACCTGAAACACTTGAAAGCCTCGCATCCTTCAGCGAATCAATAATGTCCATAGAGAAGGAGAAGAGGTCAAGCCTAAGACCATTACTCCTACTACCCTACATCGGAGGCCTAATCCTACTAATATCCACAATAACAATACTCTTCTTCGCAAGAAGCGTCTTCCAACAGTTTTCAGCCACATTTGGCTTCGGAGACTTCGTGAAGGTCTTTGTACCACCAATAATATTCAACACCGTTTTCATGGGGCTAGTTGCTGGAAAGGTTTCAGGTGAAAGGGTTAGCGCTGGATTCAAGCATTCATTTGTACTAGCAATAATATCACTAATATCATTATATCTCGCCCCAATGTTCATGGGCTCACTCCAGATAGTGTCCACATAAAAATGGGAAACTTTAAATTACACCCTCATCCCATTAATATATGTTGAAGGTTAAGAATATGAGTAGATTTAGAAAAAAGAAGGGTTTATCTGAAGTAGTAACAAGTGTTATATTAACTGGAATAATGTTAAGTATAGCCCTAATTGCGATGGGCTTCGCCAACAACATGTTCTCAATACAGAGTGAAAGCACCGAATTCGATCAGGCTAAAAATATTATGACCAACTTAGCTGAAATAATAGAACATGTCTCAACAAAACAGGGTTCATCTGGGTATGTTAAATTCAATTCTAGAACAGGTGGGCCATGGTTTCAAAGAAACGTTCACAACATTGATGTTAAAGTTAAAGCATACATGATCGGTGCTACAATACCATACAGTGAATCACCCCTTTTTTCCAGCTCATGTAACCAGCTAAAATATCGTGGAGGCTCACTAGCATCCGCAGCTGGAAAATACCTCATAAGAGGAACAGAGGTGCCTATACTATTAAACAATAATGCTTCAATGGGAAGCGTGTACGTTGAACAAAAGGATGGTGCATGGATAGTTATAGACTATTCTAGAATAAACGTTCTAAACCTTGGAACATTCAACTTCAGCAAGGGCATAAGTGCTACAACAGGCCTACCAATATTTGAGCTCGTGAACATGCTTCAGATAACCTACATAAACATTACACCAGGAACATTCTCGGGAAGCGGAAACCTTTATGTTGTAGCAAAGTGTAAAAATATAGAGACCACATACTATAGGGTTCCATCCTATGTATCAGCCAGCACAACTAAACCAGCCGAAGAATACTATATCATATCCATATCCCTTAAATATCTACTTGAATCTCAAGAGTCTAAGCTTAATTTGAACATGCCAAGCTACTACTATAATGGTACACACTATCTTCCAAGGGACACGATAATAATGCTTGTGAAATCAAATGTTGAAATTTCAGTTTTCGGTGGGTAGCTGATGCCGGACATAGCATTATCTCACATGCTTGGAACAATTCTCCTAGCAATGCTTCTTGCAGCGGTAACATTCTTCGCCCTACAGACTACATTAGACACTAACCTCAAGGCTTCAAAGGTTTACCTTCAGGAGGTAAGTGAAAAGGTTTCCTCGGACATAATAGACGTGTTGAACGCTTTTTATCTGGAGCATAAAAGCCCATACCTCTATAAGGTTATAGAAATCCCTGTTCACGTGAACAATAAAGGCTATGTTATTAGGCTGGAGAACGATTCCCTAGGATGGAAGGTTACAGCATACGTGGACGGATACGAGGTTTTCAAGGTTGAGTCAAGGCTTCACCTTATGGCAGGAGTCCAAGTTGTCAACAGCTCCGGAGTATTCAATGTACCAGAGGGTAAGATCATGTACGCTGACAGGATATACAGTGGAACATCTAAGCCTGTAGTATGGTGCAGGCTTGACTCCAGCACTGGAACCATTCAAGTTGGCATTGGAAAGCTTGAGGTGAGCAACCCATGAGTCCAACATACGAGTACATCGTTGCAATCCTTATCACCGTCATGATGGTCGGCTACACATACTATTCACTAACATCTATGACATCAAGCCAGCTCCAGCTTGTTGAAGAAGAGCAGCTTGACGCTGTAGCAGAAAGGCTGTTCGACAAAATTCTTTTAACTCAAGGCTCACCAGAAGACTGGGGCTCAAACCTTTACGTGAACAATACAAGCCTAAAGGACCTTGGCTTATCGCTAAAGCATGGTGGAATGTACGAGTTAGATGTTGACAAGGTGATGCGCCTATACCCTGGCTCAACAGAAATATTGAACCCACTTTACATAAACTCAACAACTTTCGGAACCCTTGCTGGACTATACGATAGAGATAGAGGATACTGGAAGTACGGTTTCAGACTCTCCATAAAAACAGCTTTAAACATGACCATTGAACGAGCAGACAGCAAATCTCCAACAGAAAAGTTTAGAGTTAATGTTAAAAATTACATGGATAAGCCTGCGTCAAACGCTGAAGTAAAGGGCACATATATTGCAATATATATCGTTAAACAGGGTAACCAAGAGTACTTCGATTACTCGTACACTACGATAAAGAATATGACGGACTGGAGTGGTCAGACAATACTAGACTTTAAAAACAACATTCCATCAGTTCCACAGGGAAGTCAGAATGCCTACTGTCTTGTTGTAACAGCAAACTACTACGGTCTACAGTCACAAAATTCTATAATAGATAATGAGATAAAAACTTTAGGATTAACGATCCAAGGAAAATACCTAATAGCAAATTTCACACAAGTAGAGGACATAGCTAGAGGCGCGCACCATCTCGAGCTTACAGCTCTAGAGTTAACATCAAGCCTCAACATAATATTAAATCCTGCTATTGATGTTACAAACGGTAAAGCCGGCAAGATAGTAAACTATGGTGGAAAAAACTATAGGGTTTACGAACTACAGAATCCACCATCACAGGATGTCATATTTGTAGGCTTGCTTGTTAAAAAGCTGGGAAAATGGGGTCTAGTCTTCGCCTCAAGACCGAGAACGCCTGTGGCAGTAGACTACATGTCCGTAGGAATCCCCTCGGCTGGAATAAAGACTGTAACAATGTCCAGGATCGTTAAGATTGGAGAAAACTCCTACTATACCGAACTAACCTTGTGGAGGACGAGTGAGTGATGGCGAAAGCTATTTCTAGGATAATAGAGGCTGTTGTCGTAGCATTACTCATATTAGCAGCATTCTCAATAAGCTCGTACCTCATACTGCCACCTAACACTCCCCACCAGAGGGCTAGCCAAGACCTTACAAAGTTCGGATACAACCTGCTTTCATCTCTTGCAGCAAACGAAGGCTTCGACCAGCTCATATACGATTCAAGCGGTAGGCTTAAGGAGGGTTGGGAGCAGCAGCTAAAGGTTGTTATAAACTCTCTAATACCCCATAACATAATTTTCAACATCACAGTATACAATGCCACATTAAACGAGCTTGGGTTTGTCGATCTTAAGGAATTAAATAGTGTTGCAATATCTAATGCTGAAGACGAATTCGGTAGGGCGAACGAGGCTGTCTTCTTGAAGGCTGGAGAGAACGCTCAAATATCATATGTTTACACAACAAGGTGGATGAAGGTGATTGTTATCAACATGAAGCTTGCATTATTGGGGAGTGCATAAATATGAGGAGAAGGAGAAGAGGTCAGCTTCTGGTCTTCGCTGGAATAGTCTTGGCACTCCTCATATTCTATATAGCCATCACAGTCCACACAACCTCCACATCATACCAGAACATGAGGTACGAGGAGGTTAAAGAGATGGTTGACAACCTTAACGAGGACTTTCAGAGGGCTCTAAAGCACATACTCGCTTCAATGACCCAAGAATATAACGCTACAGCAGAAATGAACACTCCAAGATACAATTCCTTCGAAAGGTTCACTTTATGGATGAAGACGGCCATAAGAACCTTCTCAGCCAGAGGCATGCAGTTGAACTTCACATTCAACAAGGTCCTCCTACAGCCTCAAAAGCTCCTATTTGGGAAATATAAGTTTCCAGAAAGATACGTTTACGACCTCGCTAAACTCTACTGGTATTCACCTCAAAGCATTTCAGCCATTTCAGCAAACTTTACCTTAAACGTTCCAGGAAGCGGATTCTACGGCTGGAAGGGACAAGCCCTAATACTACTGAACATGACAGTATACGTTGATTCAATAATAAACGATAACAAGCTTGGAACAGAGCTTACGGTAACATTGAACAAGGAATACGGTGAACCAGTTGAAGACCTAACTGAAAACAATTTTAGGATCGCATACTTTGATACATCCACCAAAAAGTGGGAGAACGCTCACATTGTTACAGTGCTAAATAATGGAGGAGGAAACTATACCATATACTTTAAATCGATACAAGATAAGATTATAGCCGAACCATATAACAAGTACATAATCGTATGGGCTATTGACAACAGGGGAATCATAGTCGAATCATACACTTATACAGCAGTAGAATATGTAATACAAGAGAATGCAATAAACCAATTCTATCCCGGAATACCTAAGCCTGAAGAAGTTTACGCCCTAGAAGTTATATTAAACGGAACAATATTATGGTTTAATAGGAAGCTAGCCTTCTCAGGCTCCTACCTACCCATACCAATGCCTCCAGTAAAACAGTTCAGAGTATACAGCACAACAAATGGCCCAAACGACCAAAACCTTAAAGAAATACCGAGCCAGGTTGAGGTTTGGACTTCAAACTATCTTGTTCCAACACTAAAGTTCGCGGAATGGAGGAAAAGGTTTTCTGTAGGAGATAAGCTCGTGTTCCTACTAAACTTCTCTAACCCAGGAGTGTACCAGCAGAAGGTTAGAATAGAATGGCTTTGGGACGCTGACGCCCCTCCACCCAACTATCTCGTGAAAATGAATAGCACTGGAATTTATGTTGACATAAGCAATCAAAGGTACACTTTAAGGCTTATACCAAATGAGGGCTTCAGCTACGCAATAGACTGGACATTCTCAATGTACTACAAAAACTATCACGTAGAATACTCAATGAACGGTATAGGCTTTATCCCTTTTTCAGGAGGATACTGGATTCCACACATCCTTCCAGCTGGAAACTGGACTGTACTCGTAGGCCCAATAAGGGCTGTAGCCTACAGGGATACTTCGAGAGTATATCGCGTCGAATACCAAAATGGATGGAGAGAATATTATGATGATCCAGGACCTTTTAAACATACTGAAATAGCTCTAGTACCCTACAATACAAAATATTGGCAGCTCTATAACGACATTGTATGGTTACAAGATTGGACTGACCGCCGATACTACAGCTACCTCACAATGATTTCGGGCACAAGTGCTGACCAATCTTCACCATACAGGATAACACATTGGGCTCATCAGAGAACAGACCTGTCAGTCCACTGGGGAACTTACTCAAGCTCACATGCAACCCATGACAGAGACCAAGACTTCCTATACTGGTACGCCCAGTACAATTATGCTGGATTCGGTGAAGCAGTTCTTCCAAGCAAAGGTTATGTGCAAAGTATAAAGTCCCTTGTACCTGGAAATCGTTACATGATGTGGATTTGGACCAGCGCCGACTACGCTAGGCGAGTTATAGACTCTCTTGCCCAAAATTTTGACACAAGTGGGACTATGACAATAAAAAGGAACACAGTTATCTCGTGGTTTGCGGGTGTTTGGGCCTACGACGGTAACGGCTACTCGGAACCGAACATGTACTATCGGATGTTCGTTGAAGACTATTTTCCCACTATCGTCAGCGTAACAGGCCAACTTTAAAACTATGTTAACGCTAATGTTAAGTGAAGATAATTTGATGTCCCCCAAAAATCTCCACTACAAAAGTTTCGCCAGACGAAAAGCCTTTTACTCTAAAGCCTGTACCACAATATTATTGATCATTTTATCTATTGTAAGCCAAAATTTTTTCACACATGCGGCTGTCGTGCAGTTGAAGGTTCAGGCTGTTGACGTCCGTGACGCCCCCTTGGCTGGCGCTAAGGTTACTCTCTTTGCACCCCCACCTGGAGCATATCTTGTAGCTGAAGCTTCAACGGACAGTAAAGGTGTGGCAACCTTCACTCTAACAGACCCTCCTGACTACGTCAACGTTTTCATTTCTTGGAAGGATGTTGTAGTCTCACAGTCCAAAATTTCTTCACAGTCAGGTTTTAGTAAGATAATATGTAATGTTGGCTTAATTAAGGTACGTGTTATGAGTTTAACCAATAAGATTGTTTCAGGCTTCAAGGTCAGCATAACATGGGGCACGTATGCTGGACCAAAAAGCATATACAATTTCACAGACAAGGATGGTTTCGCTGTATTCGCTTCAATGCCCCTTCAATCTTACAATCTTGACATATATTGGTTCGACACATCCTATAAAGTTTATTCTGAAACCTTCACACCGAAACCTGATACCGTGTACGAGGTTAAAGCACCCCTATACGAGTTCCTCGTAGAAGTTAGGGACACAAGCGGTAGGCCTATATCTAGTGCTGAGGTGGTTTTAGGAAACAGCCTAAAAACCTTCAGATCATACACTATTAACGGCATATCCTCGTTCGAAAACCTTTTTGCAGGCACATACTCTTTGAAAGTCATCTACGCTGGAACCGTTTACAAAAGCATGGACGTGAATATCGATTCAGATAAGCAGATTTCCATAATTGTACCCGCAATAAAGACATATACTTTAACTGTGCAGGTTGTAGACGAATACGGTAAGCCTCTAACAAACTCAAAGGTGACAATAGTTGATGCTGAAAACAAAGTTAGAGGAGAGCTTTTGACTGACTCAAGCGGCTCAGTAAAGTTCACACTACAAGAAGGAATATACACAATACACGTGGCGTACGGGACCCAAACTTCAAAACAGGATGTTCAACTATCAAGTGACAAATTCCAAAAAATAGTTGTCTATACGACATCCAACACACTTACTCAAACTACAACACCATACTTTACAGGCCTAGACCCAACACCCATTATAATCATATTAGCCTCAATCCTTATAGCCATCACAATATTCTTCATAATTGTGAAAAGAATTTCCCAAACCTAGGCTAACTCAATCTTTATTTTAAATCCTAAAACTCCTTATTAAAAAATTTTCTCAAAACCCAAATTTTATAAACTAAAAGAAATATCATGCATTATCTCGTTGCTTACCAAACCTCTTGAAAGTTTTGGAATAACATTTGTTGCGGAAAACTATCTTGGATGTGAAGTGAAAGCCTTAGCTTACTCCATACGGCTATCTTTAATATATGTAATAGTTACGTCAATAACTTCCAAGGGAACTGTTCAAGCGTGTATAACCTTCACGAAGCTGAAGAACCTAATCCAATTTAAGGAGATACTGCAATGACTCCCTGGTCATATAGCACAGGGTCACTGAAGTTAAGCGTCAGTTTGTTATCTCGAAAAACATTACTATTCCCTCTTACAGATTGCAGGAAAAGATAGTGGAAACTTTTACCTTTGCAGTTAAGGCTATAAAAATACACCTTTATCAAAATAAAAATGGTTATAAATGCTGTTCAAAAAGAGTAGATTTAAATAGCTAGAGTCTTTTCAACATACAAGTGTGGGATGTAATGGTGGAAAGGAGCCGGGACTGGATAGATCAGGCTGAAGGAGACTTGGAGCATGCTAAAAGCGACCTAAAACTAGGCTTTTACGACTGGGCATGCTTCTCTTCCCAACAGTCTGCTGAGAAAGCTGTTAAGGCTGTGTTTCAAAAGTTGGGTGCTGAAGCGTGGGGGCATTCAGTATACGATCTCCTACTAGAGTTAAAAAGCAGGATGGATGTTAGCGATGAACTGCTCGAATATTCGCTTGAACTTGACAAGGCATACATTCCAACAAGATATCCTAACGCGCATCCCACGTCCTCTCCAAGAAGAAGGTACACGAGAAAAGAGGCTGAAAGGCTGATAGAGTATGCTGAGAAAATCCTCGTCTTCTGCAAAAATATATTATCCAAAATATGATCTAACAGAAGTTGTGGAAGAGCTTAGGAAGGCAATGCAAATGTTGTCTAAGGAGCTTGGAATAGAAAAGGTAATACTCTTCGGCTCATACGCCAAAAACCGGTACACGGTGGCAAGCGACATCGACATACTAGTAGTCTTCGATGAAACAGTATGTGATGAGGATAAGGTGTACAAGGCAATAAGGAAAAGGGTAAAATTGTCAAGACTAGAACCTCATCTGATAACAAAAAACGAATATAGTAGGGCAAGAGAATCTAGGTGGATAAAAACAATAGAAAAAGAAGGGATAATA
>Ga0272449_1002711_pt1 | contig 16146 bp, 12 predicted proteins | sample YNPCB0241_FD_198679 | JGI IMG/M metagenome (GOLD analysis project Ga0272449, IMG submission 198679) | Hot spring sediment microbial communities from Yellowstone National Park, WY, United States - YNP-CB-024-1 | ecosystem: Environmental > Aquatic > Thermal springs > Hot (42-90C) > Sediment...
TCATTATGGAACATTTATAGCTATGACATACATTTACGAAATGGCTATGGAGTCGATACTTTTTTCTTGAACTTTAAACCAGTCGAAATTTTTATTGATTTATTTGAAGAAATAAACGATGCGACCACCGATCAATATAAAATTATTAAAAATACTGGAAACATTACATTCGATAAAACATACTTTAATGGTCAAGTTATTCAACTAACCGATTCTGCTTTTTTACAAGTCATTCACAATTGGGTAGCACCAGACTATTTCTTAAATCCAATACCAGGCTTAATTATTTCAAAAAGCAGATACTGGGAAATACGTGGTATCATTAAAAACGGAACAATTATTAAAGGTAAATTCCAATACAACAGATCATCAACAAGTAATTCTGCTGGGTTAGATAATGACTTAATCACTGGAAATATCGATTCACTAGTCTTACTTTATAGGCCTAATAGAGCAACTAACTGGCAAATTATACCTTTTTCAAAAATTGGTACTCCATACAATGGATATTTAGTTGTTGATACAATTAAAACAGGCGAATATGCTTTAGGTTATTGGAACTGGCAACAGTGGATATATTATAAATCTCAAAATTTAAGCAATAATAAATTAGAAATATTTCCTAATCCTGCTTTAGATAGCTTTACTATAAAATACGATTTTCTGCCTGGAAATATTATTGAAATCTTTTCATTAACTGGAAAAAAGGTTTATAATCAAACTATTACAGAAAACAAAGAAAGTATAAAAATTAATACATCAAACCTTAAAAAAGGAACTTATCTTGTATCAGTAAAAAATAATAATGAAATAAAAGTAGCAAAACTTGTTATAGAATAGTTAGGCTTTTCGTTATTTAAAGTTTAAAAAACTTCCAACTACCGTTTAGTTAGCTAAACCATAAATAATTTAAACTACTTACAAAGACAAAAGATTTTGTTTATTAAAATAATATTTTTGAAATATCATTAAATTTGCAAAAATTTTGGTGTATGAAAAAACATTTAATTTTATTGCCAATTGTTATATTTTTTTATTCATGCTGTTCAAATAACAAAGAAACAAATAATTCATACCAAGCCAACATATCAAAACTTGCTCCATGGATAGAGAAAAATTTTATAAAAGAAGTTAATCTAAAAGACAAAAAATTTGTAGCTTATATCGATAGTAGCAAAGAATTTAGTTACGGGTTTCGAGCTTATTTAAAAGATATTAATGTTTCAAATCCTAAAAAAATAAAAGCATCGTGCGAAGTATTACCGTTTAATATTCCTTCGAATGTTCAGCTTGTATTAGAAATGAAAGAAAACGATACAAATATTTTTTGGAAATCCGAAAAAATTACAAACGGTGTAGCAGGCGAATGGAAACAAATAATACTCGAAGCTAACATTCCTCAAAACTTAAATCCGAATGTTTTAATACTAGTATATTTATGGTCTCCATCAAAAGAAACAGCTTTTGCCGATAATTTTACCATCACTTTTGAATAACAAAATGTTTTAACAATGTACGAAGGCAATAAAGTTGTAGTTGTAATGCCTGCTTACAATGCCGAAAAAACATTGCGTAAAACATTTGAAGAAATTCCCTTCAACATTGTAGATGAAATTATATTAGTTGATGATGCCAGTAACGACAATACAGTAAAAATTGCTAAAGAACTGGGTATACATTATATCATTCAGCACCAAAAAAATCTTGGTTATGGCGGAAATCAAAAAACATGCTACAATAAAGCATTAGAATTAAATGCCGATATAATAATAATGCTACATCCCGATTATCAATATACACCTAAACTTATTCCTGCAATGGTATCATTAATCTCAAGTGGCTTATACCCTGTTGTTTTTGGTTCAAGAATTTTAGGTAACAGTGCTTTAAAAGGGAATATGCCTTTATATAAATACTTTTTTAACAGAGTCTTAACTTTTCTTCAAAACCTGATAATGGGCAAAAAACTTTCCGAATATCATACAGGTTACAGGGCTTATCATAAAAATGTTTTATTAAATATTAAATACAACAAAAACTCAAACGATTTTGTTTTTGATAACCAAATAATAGCTCAAATATTTTATGCAGGTTACGATATAGCCGAAATAACCTGTCCCACTAAGTATTTCGACGAAGCTTCATCAATAAACTTTATCCGAAGCATAAAATATGGAATAGGCTGTATGCTTACTGCGATTCAATACCGATTACAAAAATGGAAATTAGCAAAGTTCAAAATTTTTTCGTAATTCCATAAAAAAGAAAAACTCTTATCTTTGTTAAGATATAAAATTCCTTTATTTTTGTGCATATAACTTAAATATTTTATGGAAAAAGGGCGTGAACTTAAGCCTCACATTGGTATATATGGACGAAGAAACTATGGTAAAAGTAGTTTTATAAATTGCCTTACAGGTCAAGATATTGCTATCGTTTCGGATGTAGCAGGAACAACGACCGATCCGGTAAAAAAATCATACGAAATAAGTGGTTTTGGACCTGTTGTGTTAATAGATACCGCTGGCCTTGACGACGAAGGAGAAATTGGACAAAAAAGAATAAAAAAAACATTAGAAACACTTTCTATAGTCGATTTAGCAATACTTCTCATAACAAACAACACATTCGACGATTTTGAGAAAAAAATAATTGAAAATTTTAATAGCTGGGATATTCCGTATCTTGTTGTATACAATAAAATAGACCTTTACCCTCCCGAACCATCATTTATAGAAGCAACAGAAAAATATTTAAAAAAGAAAATTATACCTTTTAGTAGCATTAAAAAAGAAGGACTTGAAGATTTAATTAATCAAATAAAAAACGCTATTCCAGAATCAGCATATAGGACACCATCATTAGTAGGCGATTTAATAAAAGCTGGCGATTTAGTATTACTAATAACTCCTATAGATGTTCAAGCACCAGAAGGTAGATTAATTTTACCACAAGTTCAAGTTATAAGAGATGTTCTTGACCACGATGGTATATGCATAGTTTTAAAAGAAAGAGAAGTAGATTCGTTTTTTAAAAATTATAAAATTAAACCAGCTTTAGCAATAACAGATAGCCAGATTTTCTTAAAAGCCAATGCTATGGTACCAGAAGACATACCTCTTACAGGTTTCAGTGTTTTATTTGCACGCTTTAAAGGACCATTTGAGCAATATTTAAAAGGAACCCCAAAAATCTCTCAGCTTAAAGATGGCGATAGAGTTCTTTTATTAGAATCTTGCTCGCACCATGTCTCATGCGATGATATAGGTAGAGTTAAAATACCAAGATGGTTAAGCCAATTTACAGGAAAAAAGCTTATTTTTGAAGTAGTTGCAGGTTTAAATTCCATTGAAAAACCAATAACAGAATATTCGTTGATTATTCAATGTGGTGGTTGCATGATTACACGAAAACAATTACATAACCGCCTAAAACCAGCAATAGATGCCGGTATCCCAGTAACCAATTACGGTATGACCATTGCCTATTTACAAGGTGTTTACGAAAGAGCCATTAAACCATTTATTAAAAATGCAAATGTCGATTACTTATAATGTAATTTAAAATGCAAGATAATTTTATAAAAACAATAGTTCTAATAGAAGATGATATAGCTTTATGTTCACTACTAAAATTAAAAATTGAAGATTTAAATTACAATTTTATTTCTTTTCAAAAACCATCAGATGCTTTACCTTTTATTAAAGAAAATCATTATAATATTTTGCTGATTATAGATTATGAACTAATCGATTCAACTGGCCTTGAGTTTATTGAAAAAATTATATTACCCGAATTTCCTCAAATACCTTTTATTGTAATAACAGGTATAGGTAACGAAAAAATTGCTTCTCGTTTTCTCCAATTAGGTGCACAAGATTACATAATTAAAGATGTAAATTTTTTAAAAGAATTTGAATTAGCTTTTGAAAAAGTAATTAATAAAATAAATTTACAAAGAAGAATAGAACTTCAAAACAAAATAATAGCCGAAAAAGAATATAAATACAGACTCGTTTTCAATAATATTCAAGATGTTTTCTTAATCATAAACAAAAATTTTAAAATTATTGAAGTAAGTCCATCTATTTACAATCTTCTTCAATTAAAACCTGAAAACCTAATAAACAAACCCATATTCGACATATTTATTTACCCCAATCAGTGGAAAGAAGCTTATAAAAAAATACTCAATGATAATTTTCTTAATAGTTTCGAAATAACAGTATATAATAAAGAAAACTTTACAAAAAAAATTTGCCTTGCAAATGCGAAAATTGTAAACTATCAAGATGATATTTTCGCTATAATAACACTTACAGATATAACACCAATTAAAGATTTACAAAATCAGATATTACAAATTAGCTCAATTGTCGAAGAAGAAGAACGAAAAAAATTGGCTTACGAATTACACGACAGCGTTGGACCTATTCTTTCTGCTGTGAAAATGCATTTACAAAAAGTATGTAATAATTTGCCAGAAACACAAGAATATTATTTAAAAGATATTTTAAATTATCTCGATGAAGCAATAAACAACATAAGAAATATTTCAAATAGCCTTATAAGTAAATCTTTAAAAGAGTTTGGCCTTCAAAAGTCAATAATGCAACACATACAACGATATAATAACCTCAAAACCAATATTACCTTTAAATACAATTGCTCAAAAGAACGATTTGCTCCTTTTTTCGAAAATTTTATATATCGAATTTCTACTGAACTTGTAAATAACGGCATAAAACATAGCGATGCAACAGAAATTGCTTTATCAATAGAAGAAAAAGACAATTTTATTACAATAACATATTCAGACAACGGCAAAGGTTTCGACTTCAACGAAAATTTAATTTTAGAAAATAATAAAAATGGTTTGGGATTAATTGGAATTGTTAATAAAGTTAAAATTTTACAAGGATGTATTATTTTTAAAAGATTAGAAAAAGGCATTAAATTTATTATTAAATTACCACTTAATGAAAACTTTCTTAGTTAAAATATTCTTTTTTTTACTACCAACATTTACTGTTGCACAATTTTATTACGAAAAGTATTTAAACTGTAAACTTGGCGAAGGCATATCTTATGGCGGAACAGGTTTAGCTTTAGAATACCGATACAAAAAAATTAGCTTTAACGGAAGCATTGGCTTTAAAAAAGAACAATACCGATATGATTATTTGATTCCCTCGTCGTGGAACTTTGGATTCGACATAAAATACTATATTTCAAAAAAAAATGCTAACTGGCAATTCTTTTCTGGATTACACACAGGCTGGCTATCAAATTATTATCACCCCGATATAGGACAAAACAAATATGAACCAACTGTTTACGGAATATGCTTTTTAACCGGAATTGAAGTTCGAGACGACTTATTAAATATTGAGTTAGGACTAACTATCGATCCTGGTAAACTTGTTCTTAAACCAGAAACACATCCGTATTATACTTCTTACTTTTACATAAATCCAAGTTTAGCCGTTGGTATAAATTTATATGCTCTGAAAACCGCTTTAAACATAAATAAGAAAAATAATAATAAAAAAATAAAAAATAAAGAAGAGTTTGAAATATCGTCAGATAAATTAACATCGCTTATTAATGAAGACAGTTTACATAATATAATCGTTAACCAGCAAGCTAAAAACCTTTTAGATAATTGTTCTGGTTCGATAAAAACAATTTATGAAAAAGCTTACTATAATAATGATACACTGTATATTTTCAAGCCTGTAAGTAAACAAAAATTTGTTCTTATAAAAGCTTATTTGCCAAATATTAAAAACGAACAGTTTTTATGCTACAATATTAACGATTCTGTTAAAACACAATCTATAATTTACTTGCAAGGTTCAATATCTGCTCCACTGGCCGAAGATTTGCCTTATATTCATGAAGAATTTGAAAGTATTTCTTATGCCAAAAAAGGAGTATTAAGCATTTACATAAAACCACCTTTTTGCTATGTTAGCATTGAAAACATTCATTTTAATCACCAAGGTATAAATATCTTTTTCGATAAAATATCAATCTGTGAATTAAAATTTTAATTCATTTTTTAAGAAAGTCATCAAAATATTCGGTAACTTTTTTCATCAAATGAATTCTATCTTTTCCTCTTACATTGTGCTCATGAGTCGGATAAACAAAATAATCGACTTGAATATTATTTTTTATGCATTCTTCTAAGAAAGTAAGGCTATGTTGCAATACAACAACATCATCTATGTATCCGTGTATTATAAGTGTTTTACCTTTAAGATTTTTTGCTTTATTCAATAAGCTTGTCTTCTCGTAACCATCAGGATTTTCTTGTGGAGTATCCATATATCGTTCACCGTACATAATCTCGTAATACTTCCAGTCTACAACTGGACCTCCTGCTACACCAACTTTAAATATATCGGGATAATCTGTCATTAAAGTTAATGTCATAAAACCGCCGAAACTCCAGCCAAAAACTCCTATTTTGTTTTCATCTACAAAGCCAAGACTCATAAGATATTTTACAAACTTAAGCTGGTCTTTACTTTCAATAACTCCCAATTGCCTGTGAATACAACTTTCAAATTCAAAACCTCTATTAGCCGAGCCTCTATTATCGACTGTTGCAACAACATAACCATTCTGGGCCATATAAACATCCCACAAAGAAGCCCCTCCTAACCATTCTTTACGAACAAGCTGTGCATGCGGGCCACCATAAACATATAAAATCAATGGATATTTCTTGCCTTCAACAAAATTCGAAGGTTTTATTATTCTACCATATAAATCGGTTTTACCGTCATCTGCTTTTATTTTTACTATTTCAACTTTTGGAATATCGTATTCATGCAAATCGCCTTTGTACTCAGCAATTGTTCGCAATATTTTATTATTCGCCCTAAGATAGTATACAAAAGGTAAATCTATATTCTCAAATCTATCTATAAAATAAGTAAAATCTTTATTAAATATAGCTTCGTGTGTACCTTCTTCTTGTGTTAAAGGTTTTACCTCAGTAGTTTTAATATTAAGCTTTAATATATGTCGTTCAAGGGCATTAGGATATGCTGCCTCAAAGAATATGTTTTCTTTTTTGCTATCTAAACCTAAAAGCTCTGTTACTACCCATTCGCCTTTTGTTAGTTGTTTGATTAAACCTTTATTAATATCATATAAATACAAATGATTATAACCATCTCTTTGACTTTGCCATATAAAAGTTGTGTTATCAATGAAATATGCCGCATTCAACGGTTCAACGTATTTTTCATTTTTCTCTTCAAATAAGGTCTTCACAAATTCGCCTGTCTCAGCAGCATACATATTTAATTTCATGTGATTTTGCTCACGATTTAATACGGCAATAATTATGTATTTATCGTCTGGTGTCCAACAAATATTTGTCAGATACTGGTCTTTCGGTTCTCCTGTTTTTAAATAAATTTTCTTGTTAGCTTCTACATCGTATACACCAACAGTAACCTCGTGACTTGTCATTCCGGCCATAGGATAACGAATATTACGTAACGATGCTACCCTTGTAGTTATATCGACAAGCGGATAATTTGTTACCATCGTTTCATCCATTCTATAATATGCAAGATATTTACCTGTATTACTCCAAAAAGTTCCTTTATTTATACCGAATTCATTTCTGTGAACACTCTTACCACATACAATTCCATTATTTTCGTTATATTCAATTGTTCTGGTAATATAATTACTAGTTCTAATATAAAGATTGTTTCCGAGTGTAAAGGCAACTATTTTTTTATTTTTATTTAAATCGAAATTTTCTGCAGAATCGGTACAAATTATTTTTGAAATAAGAAGTTTTCTTGTCAAATCAATATTATAAAAATTGCTTGTAGCTTTAATCCATATAGTTCCATCATTATTCCATTCGTATTGCGGAAAAAATTTAATTTTTTTAAAAACGCTATCTTTTGTAATTTCGAACAAATCGTTTATATCTAAAACTTTTGTCTCTTCTGCACTTTTAACAGATTGCTGGTATAAAACATCGCCTTTTGAATAGGTAAATACATTATTATCTTTCCACGAAAGCGAAGATAATTGTTTCAAATAAATGTCTCTTGGTATATTCAATACAGCTTGCTCAATTGTTAATGACTTTTTCTGTCCAATTAAGACAGTTGATAGCAAAATAAAACTAACAAATACTAAAAATTTTTTCATATCTTTGCATATTAGTTTAACACACATAAAATATCATTAATGCTGATTTCAAAGTTATATTATTTTTTAAAAATATTTCCTTTATACCTCACAATTTTGTTTAATTTTTCAAAACCAGTTATTTACATTTCTTCAACTAATTATAATTTTGATGATAATAAAGCAAAAACAGCATATAAAAAAACGAATATTATTTTTTTCAATCGTTCTATGTCTGAACCTGAATTAGAACGTATTTTCATTGCTTACGGACTAGTTAATGTAGGCAAACTTGACACGACAATAATAATAGATTTAAAATATGCTCAAACCAATAATTTTTTAGGTAGAAATTTGTATGGAGAACTAAAGTCAGCATATTTACAGAAAGATGTAGCCGAAAAACTTATAAAAGCCTCACAAATATTGCATTCTATAAATCCCGATTTGCGTTTAGTATTATTAGATGCCGCAAGGCCATTATCTATACAAAAACAAATGTGGGTCGATATTAAATTACCTAACGGCGAAAAAGAAAAATTTGTTGCTAATCCCGAAATTGGTTCATTACACAATTACGGAGCTGCTGTCGATGTCACTCTTGCCGACAAACAAGGAAATTACCTCGATATGGGCACCGAATACGATTCGTTCGATGAAAAAGCTTTTACTATTAACGAAAATTATTTATTGTTAACAGGCAAACTTACCCAAAAACAAATTCAGAACAGACAATTATTAAGAAAAGTAATGACACAAGCCGGCTTTTATCCAATCGAAACCGAATGGTGGCATTTTAATTCGTGTAGCAGAAAATATGCAAAAGAACATTATCCGATTATTATTTCGCACATATATAGCGAAAATCCCTATTTATTAGCCAATGTAAATAATACAGCTATAAAAGAAATTAAAACAAAAATCTGCTTTAAAATACAAATTCTCTCTTCATCGAAAAAATATAAAGGTAATGAACAGTTCTTTAAAGGCTTAAAAGTAAGTTATTATATTCACGATAATTTATACAAATATACCGTAGGTAACTTTAACGACTTTGAAAAAACTGTAAATGAATTAGAAAAAATTCGAAATTTAGGATTTGCCGATGCATTTATCGTTGCCTTCAACAATAACGAACGAATCAGCATAAAAGATGCTATAGAATTACTTCACAACGAATAGAATTACTTTATGGATTGAAAAAATAACCTCGTAATGGTTTCTATAATAATTTTAAATTATAACACTTTTGAACTGACTTGTAAATGCATAGAGTCAATATACAAACAAACACAAAATATAGATTTTGAAATCATTTTAGTTGATAATGCTTCAACCGACAAAAATCCTGATAAATTTTTGGATATATATCCTGAAATAAAATTAATAAAAAACACTGAAAATAAAGGCTTTTCGCGTGGTTGCAACGACGGAATAGAAAAAGCAATTGGAGATTATATTTTGTTGCTTAATAGCGATACAGTTTTATTAAACAATGCTATAAGCATAGTTTACAATTTTCTTAAAAAAAACGATAATATTGGTATAGCAAGCTGTAGACTTGAAAATATAGATGGTTCACCACAAAATAATTGTCAAATTTTTCCATCTTTGTGGAAATTAGGAGCAGAAAAATTCCGAATACATAAGCTATTTTCTAAAAATAAACGTGGTAAAATATGGTTTGGCCCATATTTTAATTATTCAGAAATAGCTTTCCCCGATTGGGTATGGGGCACATTTTTTATGTTCCCACATAAACTCTTAAATATTTTCCCTAACAAAAAATTGCCTGAAACTTTCTGGATGTATATTGAAGATATGGAATGGTGTTGGATAGCTCGCAAAAACAATTACAAAGTTGCTTTTGTCCCTGATGCAAGAGTTTTACACCTAGGCGGTGGTGTAACTTACAACAAAAAATATAAACAAATGATAAACGAAAATTATTGGTATTTTGTCCGAACACATTACGGAAAATTATGTTATTTATTTTTAAAACTTTTCATTAGCTAAAAAATTGAATTACAGTTACTTAAAATTTTTTATTGATAAACTTTTTATTTTTTTCTTTTTTATATATATTTACAAAACAAAAATTTAGAAATGAAAGAAAAAATCGAAATAGAAGTAGTTCTTCAAATAACTCCTAAATTATTATACAAATTACTCTCGACTGAAGAAGGCTTATCAAAGTGGTTTGCCGATAAGGTTTTAATAAAAAATAACGAAATAGAATTTTACTGGGCAAAAGATAAACACGAAGCTATAATTATTGCTCAAAAAGAAAACAAATTCTTTAAATTTAGTTGGAAAGATGATACCGATTACTTTGTAGAATTTTCTATATTACCTACTGAACAAAACAACTTAAGTGTGCTTAAAATTACAGATTTTGCAAATAATGAAGATAAAGAAACAACACTTCTACTATGGAATAAAAACATTAAGCAATTAAAACAATCTATTGGTTTAAGCTAAAAAAATATAAGCTTTTAAATTATCCTTTCTACGTATGTTTCGTTATTTATTTTCAAATTTACTAAATCCAAATTTTTAATCAAAACAGCACCTGGCTTCTTATTTATTTCGAAACTACCAATAACATTATCCATTTTTAAAGCTTTCGCACCATTAAGTGTCGACATTTTAAGCCATTTTAATAAGGACACTTCAGGATATGTCTTCGATAATGTTTTAAGTTCATCAATAATCGATAAACTATTATTCGAAGCTAAACTATCTGTGCCTATACAAATATTTTTTTCTTTATTTATTAAAAACAACGGTGGTAAACAATTCTCAATAAAAATATTAGAATTTGGACATAAAACAAAATAAGGATTATTAAAATTTTGTTCAATATAATCCAATTCTTCACGACTAATAAAAGTATTATGTACAAACAAAATATTATTAGTTCTGGGCAACAACGAAACAAAATATAAAGAAGGATTTTCTACAACAGGAAAACTATTTTGAAAAGTATAAAACAATTCTTTTTCATTGCTGGATTCTTTAAAATGAATTGAGATTATATCTTCTGGCATAATTTCCTGCAAAATAAGCTTCAAAAGTTTATTACTAACCGAATAAGGAGCATGTGGAGTTATTGAAGATTTTGCTATTTGTTGTTTCAATTGTTTACCCTTTGAAAACACTTCATATGCGCAGTTTTCTTGTACAGAATAAAGTTCAATAAATGTATAATAGTTTATTTTAGAATTTAATTTAACACTAAATGAAATATCTTGATTAGAAATATCGCCACAAGCAATAATTCCTTCTATAAACATTAACCTATCTGCTTTAGCTATATCATCAATATTATAATTGCTCCTGTTTACATAACGCATCTGTTCTATAAACTTGGTTAATCCACCTCCTCTGTTAATTTTTCCTTTTAAAAAAGAAATCTCTAAGTGTACGTGAGCATTCACAAAAGCAGGACAAAGTAAACCATTACAATATTCTACATTGCTATATTCATTTACATTTAGCTCTTCTATATTGCAAAGCACACCTTCATTGTTAAAAACCAATATTTTATTATTCAAAATATTTTCTCCATCAAAAATGTAATCGGCTGTTATATACTTCATCTTTACTTTAAAGTATCTGGATAACCTTTTAAATCGATTAAGGTCAATTTCTCTATTACTTTATCGTATATAGCATTAAGCGAATCTGGATAATTTGAATAATATCGTATTGTTTCGGTAAAACGTTCTTTGTTTACATGATACTTTTTTAAAACAACATTGTAAATAGTATTAGATGAAATATCAGCAATCTTAGATTGAACATTTTGATATTGTAAAATTGCATCAGCCAAATGCAAATCGACCATTATTGATACTAAAGTATCCTTTGCAATTAAATTATATTCCTGCTTATTATTCTTCGAACAAGAAATTATTATGATAAGTATTAAAAAAGAAAAAAAACGTATAACTTGCATAAACAGTTAATCTATTTTGGCTCTCCATCGGCTTTGTTTAATCTTATTGAAACGTGCTCCTATCATTAATTCGTGTGTACCTGAACTATATTTACGCAAATCGGAAAAATTAATATCGTATGAATAACCAAAAATAAGTTGGTCTTGATAATTATATCCTATTAAAATATAAATAGCATCTTTTGTTCTTAGTCCTAATGCTCCCCATAATAGATCTTTGTAATCTACTTTAGCATTTATATCTAATTGCAACGGAACAGGTGAAACAAATTTAATAAGCATTGAAGGCTCAACTGAAAAATCATTATTAATAACATACTTGTAAGAACCTGACAAAATAAAATGCTGTTTTAAACGATTAATACCTATTTGTTCAAGTTCCTTAAACTTAATTTTTGCAGGGAATAGTTGCATAACAGCTAAACCTGCTGAATACTGGTTTGCATACAAATACAATCCTAAAGTTGCATCGGGCAAATAATCGACATACATTTCATGTGCTAAAGAAGGGTCTCCTTCATTATGAAGTGTTATCTTTGAACCATCTACCTTGTATTGCAATATACCAAGTGTTAATCCTGATGAAAATCTTAAATCGTCTTTAACCTTTACATTATAAGCATAAGAACCATATAATCCGGTTCTGCTTGTAGGACCTGTTACATCATTAAAAATTATACCACCAAAACCCATATCTAAAGTTCTGTGCGGACCATAAATGCTTAACATATATGTTCGTGGTGCATCTGGAATACCTATCCACTGATACCGATTATTCGATTTTGCTTGATAATACTCCTTAGTTCCAGCCACTGCTGGATTATACGAAAAATCGTTTAACATATATTGAGTATGCATCGGAACTTGCTGACAAATGCTAATTTTAGCTAATATTAAAAACACAATTATATTTAAAAATATTGTTTTCATAAATTATCTCATTATTGTTAAAGGTCCTGTTAACGGTTCTTTATATGCTTCATCATGCAGATTTATAATGTAATAATACGTTCCTGCTGGTAAAGGTTTACCTTTGTATGTTCCATCAAAACGTTCGGATGGTGGATAACCACGACTATAAAACAATTTTTCGCCCCAACGATTAAATATCATTACTTCACAATTCGGGAATAATTCTATTAAATCTATTTCCCATACATCATTTATTCCATCACCATTTGGAGTAAATCCAGATGGTACTCTTATCTTAGGAACTACAGTTATAGTAACCGAATCTACAACAGTACAACCGTTAGCATTTGTAGCAAAAAGGTAATATGTTGTTGTTTGTAGAGGCTTAGCAAGTGTTGTTAAACTTGATGAATCTTGCAATCCCGTCGAAGGTACCCATAAAAATGTTGCAGTAGGATCGCTACACCAACCATGCATATATGTTTCATGTTCGTATAATATAGTTTGATTTTGACCTGCATCTACTGTAAATTGTGGATATACACCTATAGTAACCGAATCGACAGCAAAACATAAACTATCGAAAACATAGAAATAGTAAGTAGTTGTTGATGTAGGTTTTGCATATGGATTGAACAAAGTACTATCACTCAAACCTTTGCCTGGTGTCCAGTAATAAACATTACCACCAAAACCAAAAATTTGAACACTATCGCCATAGCATATTGTAGTATCTTTTCGTGCAATTGCATTAACAACAATAGTCGGAGTTATAATTGCAGAATCTGATTTCTGACAACCATTAGCATCTGTTATAGTAAAGTAATATGTTCCAGAATATAAACTATCAACAGTGCTTGTTGTATCGCCAGTACTCCATAAAATCGAGTAAGGAGATATACCGCCCGAAATATTAACTATTATAGAACCATCATTAGTTCCACTATTACACAATGAGCTTACTGTTGATACTTGGTATAATATTTCAGTCGGTTGAACAAAAACATAATCCAAAACACTTGTACATTGATTATTATCTGTAACTGTTACAGAATATAATCCAGAACAAAGCGAACTAACAATAGAATCGGTAGAGTTGTTATTCCACAAAAATTGATAAGGCTGTGTACCACCTATAGCTGAAATGGTTAATGAACCAGAGCATTCGTTATAACAAAGTATAGACAAAGAATCTTTAATTATCAAGTAAAGACTATCAGGTTGAGTTATGTTGATCATCCTAACTCTTGAACACAAGCTATCGTCGGTAACAGTAACAAGGTATATACCAGCACATAAATCTGTCGCTGTTGCTGTCGATTGCATTGGTATCGTATTCCATTGATAATTATATGGTGGATAACCATTTTGTGCTTGAGCTGTTGCCCAGCCATTACACAATCCATAGCAAGTAACCATGCTAGAATCAATTATATGTAATTCTAAGTTTGAAGTATCTGTAACTTCAAACATACTAGTAAGCGTACAGCTATTATTATCTGTTACTGTGATAAAATACAAATCGGCACATAGCGAATCTATTGTTGGAGTAGTTGCATTAAAACCTGTTGCCGTCCAAACATAAGTATATGGCGGAATGCCACCAGACACAAGAGCTGTTACTCTACCACTACAATCACCACCACATGCTACTTGAAGTATGTTAGTAAATTGTATTGTCAATGGCGTAGGTTCTGCTAAATTTATAGTTGCGCTTTCGGAACAACCGCCTACACCTGTTACTGTTACAGAATAAATTCCTGCACATAAATTGGTTAAAATAGCGTCGGTGCTACCATTCGACCATTGATATTGATATGGACCTAAAGCACCTGTTATTGTTACTCCTAAACTTCCATTGCAATTGCCATTACACAAAATAGGCTGCAAAATATTTATTGTAACTATCATTTGTCCTGGGTCAACAATTGTTACACTATCTGTTACCAAACAACCACTTGCATCAGTAACAGAATAATAATAAGTTCCTGGACATAAATTAGACGCAATGGAATCGGTTTCTCCAGGTATCGACCATTGGTAAGATACATAAGGAGGTGTACCACCTGTTGGAATAAGAATTATTGAAGCATCGCACAAGCCCGGGCATGAGATTGGAACAACTGAATCTAACACAGCCAGTATAAAAGCATCTGTTATATCAACCATTCCAACACGTGAACAAGAGCTATCATCAACAACTGTTATGAAATAAGTACCAGCACATAGGTTAGTTGCAGTAGAATCGGTTTGAGGTGGTACAGTGCTCCATAAATAAGTATATGGAGGATAACCACCGCTGACCGAAGCAGTGGCACTTCCATCACAAGCTCCAGCACATGTTATATGATGAATATTTGTAATATTTAAAGTTAAACTAGATGTATCTATTATAGAAACATTTGCAACTTTTGTACAGCCATTTGCATCAGTTACTGTTATGAAATAAATATTTACGCACAACGAATCGGCTGTTGCAGTAGTTTGATTGTTTGCATTAGCATCCCACAAATAGCTATACGGTGCTACTCCACCAGTAACAACTGCCGTTACGCTTCCATTACATACACCACAACTTGCAGCGTTAATATCATCAAAAGTTATATGTAGCGAGTCTGGCTGTACGAGTTCAATTGAATCTACTTTGATACAACCAGATGCATCAGTAATTGTTAAGTAAACCCAACCAGCACATAAACTATCTGCAACAAAAGTATTGTCGTTATTTGACCAGAGATAATTATATGGAGGTGTACCACCGTTAACATTTGCAGTTACTATACCATTACATATACCGTAACAATTAATAGCTTGTGAAACTTGTAAAGTTGAAGTAATAATTGTAGGTTGCTGTAATAGAACAGAATCAACTAACGTACATCCATTAGCATCTGTTATAGTTACATGATAAGTTCCATCACATAAGTATGTTAAAGTATCGTTATTTGATAACAATGGATCGTCCCATATAAACGAATAAGGAGGTGTTCCGCCGTAAGGAAATACTGCTACAGAACCGTCACATGATGCAAAACACGAAATTGATTGTATTATCTTAATAGAGTCTTCTAATTGAGGCGGGTTAGTAAGACTAATTATCA
>Ga0272449_1002714_pt1 | contig 16139 bp, 12 predicted proteins | sample YNPCB0241_FD_198679 | JGI IMG/M metagenome (GOLD analysis project Ga0272449, IMG submission 198679) | Hot spring sediment microbial communities from Yellowstone National Park, WY, United States - YNP-CB-024-1 | ecosystem: Environmental > Aquatic > Thermal springs > Hot (42-90C) > Sediment...
CCTAACTCCAGAAGCAAAAACAGGCCCAAGCCACATCTCGCCAGCAACAGCATCAACACCAAACCACACCGCCATACCAAAAACACATACAACAAAAATAAAACAAGAAAAACTCACAAAACAAACGAATCTCCACCTTAAAAACAAAACAAAGTTAAACATCAACAATAATCAACACATTGTATTTAAAGCCCAAGGACTTTCGTCCCTTCCCCAAATCACAAAAACCCCGCTACTAACGGCAAACCACAATATGATACCTCTTTTTTAAAAAACTACTATGCGCTAGCGATTTCTTACTAAAAACAAATTATTTAAACTAGCAATACACAACAAACATAATGGGAGTCCCCGCAGGAGGCTTGGACGCAAGACCCCTTGAGACAAGCTACGAGAAGCTAATTAGTAAAACCTTCTCATTGGCTACAGAGTGGCTGGAAAAGCATGCATTAAAGAGTGATGTTGTTGTTCTGGCTCCATGCGGCTCCTCGAGAGCTGAGCTTCTCAGACGCTTATTAGTAAACACACAATACTTTTCCAAAGCTTATGTCTATAAGGGCTTCAAGGAGAAACTCGAGTATCCAGGTCAGGAAGTCGAGGAATATGAAAGCATAAATGAGCTAGTTGACAAGCTGAGGAACAATACTGGGAAAACCGTAGCAGTTGTCTCTGAGAGCTCCTTTGACGCAGTCCTATTGAAACACAGGCTGAAGCAGGTGTTGCCGAAAGCCAGAGTAAAGCTCCTCTATCTACCAGCCCTCTACAGCAGGGCTACCAAGGAGCTCAACTGGACCAGCAAAGATGTGAAGAAGCTCGCCACAGTAGAGCACACTTGGCTCGGAAAAGCCTACAAGCACAGGGCTAAAGGCTACTCCTCGACCCTCCTCAGAGACTGGAGCCCCAAGGAGCTTGAAGAGCTGAAAAAGGCTAAAGAAGCCATTCTAGCGCTGAGCCCAGGCAGGCTTGGGCTTGGAGACTATGTCCTAGAGTTTCTACGCAAATCCATGCTATCTCTCGCCGCAACACCTATAGGTTTACTGGGATCATACGGGGTACCCTTTCTCCTAGCCATAATAAAACTACTACCATTAGCCGAGGAAGAGACACGCCAAATTCTAGCAAGTATCCTGGGAAGAGCCGGCGAGACTCTAACTAGAGAAGCTGAGGGGTTTGTCCAAAATATAATCGAAAAGATAGCCAAGCCGGAAGCTAGGAACAGCGTCGCGGCTAGTATTGCAGGCTTCGTAAGAGCTGCGAGAGAGGCTACGCCTCACTTAAACAGGGAAGAACTTGAAACAATTATAGACCAAGTTGCATTGGAGTGGGGCATAGAGACAGACGCATTCAAAGCATTCATCGAGAACCTAGCAAGGATGACAAGCGACAAGGTTGCTACACAGCAAGATCTACAGGAGCTAGAGGAAAAGATCAAGAAAAAGCTTGTAGAAGTTTGGAGCGAGATAGAGAAGCTCAACAAGGAGCTTAAAGCTGTTCAAAAGAAGCTGGAGGAAGAACACACACAGGTAGTATTAGGAGTCAAAGCTCTCGGAATTGACGACGTAGAGATTGGTGGTCTTTCAGCCGGCTTCAAAGTGAAGAAGGGCGTACCACTTATAGAGGGCACCGGGGGAAAGGCTAGAGTAGTGACTGCAGGGATCTTTCGAGACAGCGTTGAAGAAGTATTATCTAGGCTTGAGAAAGGCTTCGTGGTGCTAGAAGGTCCAAAGGGAGCAGGCAAATCTGTGCTCGCCGCATACACTACCTGGCTAGCTCTTCTCAGACATAGAGCCGACGCAGTCATATGGATTGAGGAACTTAAGAGTGGAGAAAGATTGCTCATCTCAAACTATCTAGAGAGAATAAAGAAGAAGAGATTTATTATATTTTATGACCCTTCTCCTATCCACGCCTACTATGAGCCAAGAGCCGTTTCAACATTCACGAGAGACAATATACAGAGCCTAGCAACAACACTGGAGGAACTAATTGAACTGACAAGGGGAAATAACCGTATCTATGTGCTGGCCGTCCTGCCCGGAGGCACCTTCGAAGCTATAGCTAGGGAGCATCCTGAGCTAAAGTCCAGAGTAGAAGAACACGTGTTACATGTAAACCTTAGGGACCCTGTTTTCCTCAAACAAATAATAAAGGAGTATGCCAAGCCAAAAAGCCCTATGGATAAAGATGCCTATCAGAAGTCACTTAGCAGGATAAAGTCTCTCGAGGAGGAGATTGCTGGGTTTGAGGGTAGTTACACGCTCGTTGCAAAGCTCGCCGGCATCACGCTCCGCGAGAACGGTTACAAAGTTAAAGATGCCAAAAATCTTCTCGAGGAGGCCAAGGGCAATGCAAAACGCTTCATAGCCTACCACCTGTGGAGCGTTATCCTCAAGGAGAACAAGGGGGATTTAGCAAGGAGGCTTGCAGTGCCGTTACTCCTTCATGCATATTTTGGCCCCATACCCATAGGCATCGTATACCTGACGAAGGCAGTAAACCCCGAGGGCTACTGGCGCTTTCTAAAGCCAGAGGAGATTGAAGGCAAGCTACCCTCTGACCTAAGCGAAAAAGAACTGGAGTCTGTGGCAAAGTGGCTCTCAATGCCGCAAGAGGATCTGGTCGAAGAGATGCTAATGGAGATATGTGGAGTCTGGGAAGAAAGCGCTAGAGAGTTGTACAGTGACTTAAGAGAATTTGTAGGGTTACTAGATGAAGCATTAAGGAGAATAATTAATGACATTTTCAATGATTTAGAGATCTATTCAGAAGAAGCAAGAAGATTATCTGTGTTTATGTTGCTGTTCTTTACTGGGAGAAGACTTGCCCCCGCTTTAAAATCCTTGGAGAAATCCTCGCCTCAATACTGGCGCAGGCTAGCATTAATAGCTGGATCCGCCCTCACAGCACACCCTAAATTTCCACGTGCAGTAGAGATAACAAGTAGGTTGCCAGGCGATGCTCTAAAGCCCTGCGAGCTGGACAGCTACCTGCTTGTAGACGACAAGGTTCCACCGCTAGTGATCAGACTTGCTCTTCTATGGCCTGGCATATTTGCTCACCCTCTCGCCCGCTGGCACAGGGAGGCAGCAAAAGAGATCAAAAACTTGGAGGAAAACTGGCGCAAAAGGGGCAGTATTTATCTGAACCAGGTGCTTTACGCTTTGGGTCTCGCCTTCTCCGTTGCCGAGGCTAAAGGGCTCGGCGAGGGGGTGGAGGCTTGGGAGGCAGAGGCCGCACTTTTCGCAACCGCTGCTACCGTGCAAGAGGTTTCTAGAGCAGAGTGCGTCGCTGCTGTCCTAGAGGCGTTTAAATCGCTCGGCGAGCTAGCCCCCCACTACCTCGTATTACTCGCGTCGGTTGCCTCTGAGCCATCTAAGCTGGATGAATATGCTGTTCGCGAAATAGCCGATGCCGTTGAGGGAGCGCTTCAAAAGCATAAGAGGGAGCTGAAGGAGAGAGCGTGGCCGCTGGTGGAAGCTGTACATGCATACTCCAACCTGATCAGAAAGCATGGAAGGTACTTCTTGTTGGAAGAATTGGAGCTAATGAGAGGGAGGATATGCGAGCTCCTCGAGGAGCTGGAGGGGCAACTGCGGGTTATAGCTGAGACGTACGCGCAGGCAACGGCGCTCGAAATGGGCTTGGAGCCGTGTGGCGGCGGGGAAGCAACAAGCAAAGCGGTAGGGCTCCTCAAAAAGCTTGAGGGGATGGAGGGGGAGGAGCCGAGAGGGCAGGCCGTAGAGTATGCGGAGGAGCTGTTATTCAAGCCGGAAGAGTTTAAGCACCTAGTGAAGGTTGTGAGGGGAGCACTTATGCACACTCTGGCAAGGTACACGATGGATAACGATGACTTGGATGCTGCCAAGAAGCTTTTCGAGAGCGTTGCCGCAATCCGTAGAGAACTCGAAAGTTGGGATAACTACTTGACTGCTCGCTCGTGGGCTACACGTTGCAGTGTGCTTAAGGCTGGGAGCTTGGAGGAGCTGAAGGAGCACGCTAAAACCTTCGCAAGCCTTTGGAGCGAAGCGAAGGAGCACGAAAAAGAAACAACAGCATCACTAATATACCTCGAAAAGGAGGCATATATTTTGGCGGAGTACCTCGTCTCTCTAGCGCTTGAGGGAAGGATGGATGAGGTTTCCAAGCTACTAGAAAAGGAGCGGTGGCGTCTCAGACACTTCCCTGATGGAGGTGTTACGGCTAGGCTCCTCCTCAAGCGCCTGGGGGTGAGGGTTGGGGAGCCTGAAGCGTGGGAGTTAGCGGTAGCGCTGAGAAGCTATACACGGCAGGTTCTTCGACCGGCTTTCAACCTCCTCATGGGCTTACCTGAAGGCGCGCCAGACGAGTGCAGCGAGATTGAAGATGAAGAGAGGAGGCTTTGTTTTTCAGCGGTAGCTGCTATACGCGGAGACGAGCATGCTGTCACCACCCTAAAGATTGAGGTTATAGATCGGTTAAGTGAAAAGGTAGCTGAACTGCTTCTTTCAGGTATTTCTCAAAAGCCGGAGGAGTGGGAAGTTGTTAAACGCTTCCATTCTGAACTACTTGACTTCATATATAGGCGGGGTGTGAGCGCCGTGGTGCAGCTTTTGGCGCCCGAAATCTCGCTAGCTAGCTTCGCTCTAATGCTCTGGGCACTAGTCAATGGCGACGAGGAGCTTGCGCGAGAGCATGCAAAGCTAGAGGGGATATTCTCCGGTGGTAAGCTTCTCCGTAGGCTTTTCCGCGAGGCAGCCGAGGCGCGAGGCGAGGGATTCGAGCTCGCCCTCCTGAAGCTCTTCTACTACCATATCTAGCCCTAATGCTTAAACTTCTGCCTAAGGTTTTAATCAGATCCGCTTCTCGATTGGAGCGACCCTGCAGTGGATGCTGTGCTTCTGATACTAGCCTTTGATTACGCCACGCGCTACTCACCTCTTCTTATAAACGCCGTGTTGCCGGCTACTACTATTCATGCGTTATTCCTACAAGTTTAGAATATCTATAATCGCTGTTTTTCCTCACAAGCAACTTTGTGCACAAAGGCAGACAAGCTAGTAACAATTTGGTGAACATTGCTATTTCCCACAACAGCGGAGAATTCAACAGCTACAGGGCAAATTGCAACAACGCGTAAAATGGACAGCACAGCAGTACAGCGCCTAGACAAAATCACAACAGTGTACACATGCTCATCATCCTATCTATGAGTACAGACTATTATTGCGCACAAGTGCTGTGTAGAGGCAGGTCAGAAAATAGCCCGCCACCATGCCTACAAAGTGGGCCACGAAGTTCACGAGTCCCCCGATCCCAGGCATGACGGCGCTTGCTGGGTAAAGGCTGTCCAGAATGAATAGCGCGTAGAAAATGTAGGATAGCAGGAGCAGGCCGAGAAGCACCATGCCCGTCCTCCTGGGCTGTTTCACTTGGGACGGGAGCTTTTCGAGGAACTTGTGCAGGGTTCTCGGGCTTCTAACTGCGAGGAGGACAGCAAGCATTGTCGATGCGAAGGGCATGTATTGGGCGAGCGGGGCCAGCAGGGCAGCGATGTGGGTAGGGTATCTAGAGGCAGGCGTGAGCAAAAGTAGGAATAGCTGAAGCTCCAAGTATATTGTTCGCCAGCCCCTGCCCACGCCCAGCGCCTCGGCAGTGGCCAGGGCCCAGAGAGCCGCATACGCCCCGAAGTAGGCTGAAACAGAGGAAGAGAAGCCAAACGTGGGAACCTGGGGCGCCGACCGAAGAAAATGCAACCATACAAGCGAAGAGACCACCGGGATTATCACCAGTCCACCCAGATGCGTAGCCAGGCTAAACCCCTTCACCCAGCGCGAACCAAACCCCACAACAGCCAGCACAGGCACCAGTGCAAAATAGATAACCATACACATGGCAAACACCCCCACGTTCCCAGTCAAGTGGTCCCAATCCTCGTGCACATAGTTGCTCGTCAGCCAGGTTATAGGGTGAGACGAGGCAGTCATCTCCAAGCCACGCCTGACACCAGGCGGCAAAAAGAACACAAAAAACAGCAACAACACCACGGCCACAAAAACAAACACGTCCATCAACATCACACGCAAATACGCCCCCAAACCCATAAGCCACAGTCACCCATGAATACTTGCCAGCAATGCTCATCTTAAAATAGACCCCTATAAGGGGCGTTTATATGTTTAAACAAATTAATTGTTTGCTTTCTAACAATCAACTTTAACTCTCAGTATCTATGTATAATTTACACTACAGAAATAATTTTACTTACACTTTAACGGTTTTGATGTACTTTTCTCGACCAGCTTCCACAACCATGTCGATGCAGATTTGGAATTTTTACATGGAAAGAATGTTGCATTAGATTTCTTGGTTACCTTCCACCCAGGATAAGTCGAATCATAGCGCATTATCCTGTCTTCCTCTCAAATACAAACTGACCTACTCCCGAAAGCCTTAACTATAAATGATTTCTGTCAACGGACGCCTATGTTTTTACATGACATTTCGTGCTTTGTCATGTTTCAACATAAAAAATCCTATAACATGTAAGGAACCTTAATGACGAATATTTATATATGAGTTTTCTAGTTCATGCTTGGTGAAAAAATGGTGAATGGACGAAAATTAGTTGTGGGAATAATTTGTATCTTACTTGGACTAGGATTGCTCTACTTCCTCTACGAGTCTCTTCATCCCACTTTTACAGACATCAACAATTACGTTAACAATATAACAAAGTTGCTTGGCGGTAAGGATACACTCGGAGCAACAAAATCAGCTACATCGGAAATCGAGGCACTCATCTTAGTGATATCCGCTATCTTCGTGGGTTGCGGCTTTATCTTATATTTGTCTGGTCTAAAAGAGCCAAGTGACGAGGAATAAGAAGCAGAAATGAACATCTGGAGTAGCTAAGCATGCGCGCGCGCCAGGTCTAACACCGTCTTGTCGCCGTCTGCCTCCACGTACCTACCACACTCCGAGAAGGGATCTAGGCATAGAACATGGTCTAGCAGAGGCTTCCCATCCGACAGCTGACAGGATCCGAAGGCAGAGAGAGTCAGCAAGGTAGTGCCCATCAACCTACACCTCTCACGATCATCATCCCCAGCGACGAGAATCTTATACAAAGCCTTGGGATCCCTCGACGTGCTACGCATTAATTCCAGTGCATTGCTCGGTGGAACCCTAATTAATTGCTCAAGAGACCTTGTTGGGCTACTCCAAATACTATCCAGTTGCTTCTGTACATACTCCCAAGTTAAGGCCTCCTCTATACCACTAGCTATCTGAGCCACGTGCTCGCTACTTAGCGGCTCCTTCAACGCGAAAACTGCCCCTGGGAAACTCGACCTCTTGACAAGCTCACGGATAAACTGCCACCCCAGCTCGCTTAAAAGCAACTGTGCTTGAACATATCCACCAACTCCCGGGTCACGCGCCATATCCTCTAACAGAATACTTAAAGATTTTAAAACCCCTGGGTCAATATCTATTTTAATATCTAGGGCTGATGAAGCCTTCTTCACGCACGAAGAACCATTTCGCCATTTTCGAATTCTCTCTAGTTCTACCTTTAACTTAGTAAACTCATTCTTAGTTCTGATAGTTAGCTCGTCCAATGCTTGCCCACGCATGTACTTTATGATATTACTCGCCTTCTCTGCCGCTTCATCGAGTATATTTATTAAGGGGGAGTGGCTCAGCTCCTTTAGCTCGTCCGGCTTGACGAGGCCCCTAGCGAGGAAAAGAAGTTTAACCGATTTCTCTGCCGCCTGCTACGCATGGAACAAAGACGACATGAAGAACACAGGCCAGTCTTTGTAGTTAAAGTAGAGATCTGCTACAAGCATCAAATCAGCTACCACAATTTCCACGTAGTGATCCAGCCAGCGCCCTTGAAGACCGGTTGGGCCCGTCACTACAACCATCACTGAGTCCACCAGGACACGATACTTATGCTTACCTCTGAGCCAACTCTACCCAACAATTAAACAACCCAACGAGACTCTCAGCTCCCGAGCCCTAGAACCAACCAACTGCACACTCTACAGCCCGCCACGAACAAGATAAGACACCTCCCTCAATTCTTTCTAAGCTACATTTCGCGCGCGCCTAGGGCCCCTTAGACAACATGTACCCATTGGAGCGTGCGCTAATTTTTTCCTAGGTATATCCGAAATCTTTCTTTCTTTTCCAGTAGCCCCGATTTCTATTGAGTAAAGTGGCTAAAGTTTAAAAGTATCTAGTGGCTATGTGTTGATAGTATGTATTATGAAACACATCTATGGTACAAACAAGATTAAAAGAGTACAAGTTACGTTTACTGACAAGCAGTGGAGGCTTATTGAGCAGTTTAGGGGCGTTATGGGAAGCGAGGATGCCGAGATAGTTAGAAATATTGTTTTGGCGTGGCTTGCAGAAAAATCCTTTGTCACCTTAAATGTTAAAAGAGAATTAGAGAATAAGAAAGGTGAGCCCGAGTGAAGAAATTTACGGTTGTTTCCCTCTTTTCTGGTGCAGGCGGGCTGGACCTGGGTTTTTTGAGCAGTGGTTTTTTTCAAATAGTCTTCGCGAATGATATTCTGCTTCCAGCAATGCAAACCTACTCTGCAAACTTTGGGCTAAAGCTTGTAAATTGTGGCGGCGGCAGGTTCACTGCAGAGCCAAACACTGCACTGGTCTGCGATGTGGAAAACGTAGATTTTTCTCAACTCTCTGGAGCTGACGTTGTTGTTGGGGGACCTCCCTGTCAGGACTTCTCGATTGTTAGAGGGCCTAGCTGGGACAGGAGGGGCATCCAGGTTAAGAGGGGAAGGCTTTATTCGCACTTCGTCAGGGCGCTTGTCGTTCTGCAACCTACGGCCTTCTTGTTTGAAAATGTTCCCGGCTTGGTAAACGCGAATCACGGACTCGCGTATAAAACGATTCTAGAAGATCTTTCCCAGTTGAATCTGAGGTGGGAAGAAGTAAAGAAAACGTTGGGCAATGAGAATTCAAAGAGCGCCTTGCAGGGCTACGAGATAATATTCTCTGACATTGTGGACTTTTCCCGGTTAGGCATCCCCCAAAAAAGAGAGAGGCTGATAATTGTCGGCGTTAGGAGAGACCTGGTTGGAGGAATCGAAAAAGCATGGAGCCTTAGAGGGCTTTTCCTTGAAGCCCTTCGAAGACACGAAAAGCTCTTTGGAAAATATCCTCTAACAGCTATTGAGGCATTTGAGGGAAAAAGACTGGACCAGCTGGACGACGTGTATCGAGAGGTGGTAAAAAAATGGAACAACGTGTGGCAGGAAGTAAACACGGAAAGGGCGTGGCGCTGGAAGACAGAGGTTTGGGACAGGCTGAGCTTCAATATTATTGCAGACTATCTCACATTTAACGATATAAAGCCGGCATCAAAAGAAGAAGTTGAGACTGCGCTTGCACAGCACGAAGAGCTTCTGAGGGAGCTCGGATACTATCAGGTTCCCGTTTATGCTTTAAAGTTGCCGGACGAAACGCATGTCGTTCCTAGCGAAGATCCCGCTGTTGTTGAGCGCATGAGAAGGATACCCTTCGGTGAAAATCACGAATTTGTTCGCGGGACAAAATGGGAGGTAGAGGGCCGTGGCATAAGCCTAGTCTACAGGAGGATACACCCCCTCAAGCCGTCATACACAGTTGTTGCGTACGGAGGAGGCGGGACGCACGGATACCACTACGATCGAGACAGGACGACGCTCACACTCAGAGAGCGTGCAAGGCTTCAGACGTTTCCGGACAGTTTTATTTTCTCTGGCTCAAAGACTCAGATAAGGGCACAGATTGGCGAAGCGGTTCCCCCGCTTGCATCTAAGAGACTTGCCCAGGCACTTGCCGAGGTGCTAAGTGCTATCTGAGTCTATCTGCTACAGCCTTGTAATGACCTTTTCCCAGTCCTCCTGCTTCCTTTTTAGGACTCCAGAGCTTGCCAAGAAGTGAAGCTCCTTCGAAAAATTCTGGATGCCTACAAACTCTATCTTCATATCATCTCTGATGCTTTTTCCTTTTCTCTTCAGCTGTTCTCTGACTTCTCTCTCATAATCTGGCACGGCTGGGTGCCAGTATCCAAGGAACTTGTTGATAATCACTTTCTTTATTTTCACTTCTCCATCCGCAAGAATAATGCTCTTCTCGTTATCTAGGAACTCTGCAATCTCCGCCTTGTCTAGGAAGCCCGCAACATATGCTGGCACATGCGCAAACTCGGGAAGACTGCCCCATATTTCTTCCAGCTCATCCTTGCCAGCTATGCCTCTCTCTAAGGCTTCCTTAAAAAACTTGTCTCTAAACACGCTGATCTTCTTGAAAAATGCCAACAAATGATCGCGGGTTATGCCGACGCGAACTAGAACATACACGTCGCTGTGCTTTATCTGCGCGCCTGGTACATCGAGCCATACTCCTCCAAATTTTGTTGTTTTAACGCTGATTTTGAGGCGTGGCGGCCTTCCTTTAACGCTTTTTATGTCGGATGGCAGAAATTCTTCAAGCGGGCCACGCCTATAGTCAAGCTCTGCGCTTATCCCGAATCTCTCTTTCAGCCACTTTGCAAACGCTATCTCGCCTAGGAAGCCCCTTATAGTGTCAGCCCACAGCTGGCCGAGATCTCGCTGTCTAGACGTGCCGTAGTCCGTTCCAGCCATTTTTGGCGCTAGTCGAAGCGCCTGAACAGCTGCCTTCAAGTAGTCGTTCTCGTCAAGAACCACTGAAGACCACTTCAGCCAGCTTACCCACTCGCTGAGACTTGAAAACTGGTCAACGTCGAGCCCCCTCACAGTCCCCTCGCACAAGTCTTCTTCAAAACTCTTAAAAGCAGGCATGAGGCCGCCGGCGCTTATTTCTCTGCTTATGTGCTCTGTGCAGAGCCTCAGCTTATAGCTCATGCGCTGAATCCCATTACATTAAAACAGGACAATGTATTTATTCATTATATTCACCCTTAGGCTGGATGCCCGAATCGCTCACACAAAACGAGAAGATCAGGCTGTTCCGCGAGAAAATAATCAAATGGTACAAAGAGGAAGGAGACAGAGACCTGCCATGGAGGAACACAGGCAGTGGCTGGGCTGTCCTCATAGCGTCTTTCTTTTTGAGAAAAACCACTGTAGCCCAAGTCCTAAAAGTCTACGAAGCATTCCTCAAAAAGTTTCCAGGGCCCAACGACCTTCTAGCCGCAAGCGAAGAAAAAATCAAAGAAATCATAAAACCCCTCGGAATAGAGCACCAGCGCGCAAGACAGCTCAAAGAACTTGCACAGACACTTTCCCAAAAGTACGACGGAAAGGTCCCATGCACCAAGGAAGAGCTCAAAAAACTCCCAGGAGTAGGAGATTACATAGCGGCAGAAGTCCTCATCAGCGCATGCAACCAGCCCAAACCCCTCCTCGACAGAAACATGATACGAGTAGTACAGCGCGTGTTCGGGATCAAATCCACAAAAAGAAGGCCACACACAGACACAGAGCTGTGGCGCTTCGCGGAAAAGCTGATCCCAACCAGCCCGGAAGACGCGAAAAATTTCAACTTCGGAGTCCTAGACTTCGCGAGAAAAATATGCACTGCAAGAAATCCAAAGTGCACCGCATGCTTTCTAAAAGAAGTATGCAACTACTATTCAGAGTTAAAAAACAAACATAACATAAAATTCAGTTAACGAGCACTGGCTCGTTGGTTGCATTGCCTCCAAGGAAACTTTGGATCCATATATTAGCTTCTTGAGACACCAGCCATGAAGGCATCTATATTACTGTGCTGGAAGCACGAATTTTGTCCTCATTTAGAGATATAGTCTCGAATGCTTTGGTAGAAGCGCATTGGGCATGACCCGGAGCAACCCCGCACTTTAAAGGATACGAGGTCTAGGATTTCTTTGCCTCTTTTTCGAGATTCTTGAGGAAATTATACCATGCATAGAGAAGTATTACCCACAGCTGGGCGCTCAAGACTAGAAGAGCGGCTACGTCCTGTTTTTCAGCCACGAGATCCATGTTTGTCTTACCCTTCCCGGGCTCCACATACCTGCCACACTCAGAAAACACGTCCAAGCAGAGAATGTGGTCTAACAATGTTTTTCCGTCGGCCATCTGCGGGATTCCTAAAGCAAGGATTGCTATTATGACGATTGTTTTTATCCTTATTTTTCTGGCATCTGGAACCTTTTTATCTTTTAAACTTATAACTACGTCAACCAAAAACTTATACAAGTTTAGAGGGTTTTCCATAGTTTTTCGTGTATTCTCAATAACACTTGGCATGATATCCGTCAGCTGTTTAAGCGACTCCATCGGGTTTTCCCATATCATGCGAAGACTTTGTTGATAAAACTGCAAACTTTGCTTTTTAATTCCGCTGATTATCTGAACTAAATCTTCAGATGTCAACGGATCTCTCTTTTCAAGAACTTCCTTGACAGAAGAAGTTTTCCCATATAGCTCAACCATAAACTTTAGCCAGAGCCAGTAAGAAACAACTTGAGTTTGGATAGCTTCGTATATATTAGCCATATTAGGACTTTGACCCAGCTCATTTTCAAGGCTTTCTAATATTTTTTGTAGTTCCCTAGGAGCTTTCTTGCCGAGACTTATGTCGAGGTTGAGCGCCCTTGATACCTTCTCAGAGCAGGAAGCCTTTGCGAACATGCTTTTTAACTCTTTGCCTTGATTCTTAAGAAATCTTTCCGCATAACTAATCCATGCTGAATACCGTTTTTGTCCGCTCCTTTTCAATTCTTTTATCAATTTCTTTTCTATCAATTTCTGTGTTTCATCTACTAGCATTTGCAACGTCTTTATCACTGGATAGTGACCAAGCTCTTTCTTGAGCTTTTTCTCTTCAAGCAGACCCATTGCCACAGCCATTAGTTTAAAAGACTTCTCGACCCCCTGCTGTGCATGATACAGGGACAGCATCAGTTTCGCAGGGTTCCCTTCAGACTTAAAGTCAAAGTAAAGCTTTGTCGCCAATTCCAAGTCTGTAAGCATAACCTCTGCATACTGGTCCAGCCAACCCCCCAATAAAACAGCCGAACCAGCCATTATGAAAGTATATAGAGGAAATACATTATAAGGATACTGCATAAAATAAGCCGAAAGCCAAGATGCACAAGCCTGGGCGAAGCCCCTTACAAGACCAGCACACATACATTATTCCTGCAAAGCCGCTCTTCAATGCTCCATTTCCATGCTATTGAAAGCATACAGCCATCTTCAGATTCTTTCTAAGTTGCATCAGCATGATTATCAAGCACCTACGATGAATTCGATGCACAAATCTTTCAATACTTTCTTAGTTGCATCACTTACGGTGATATAGAGAACCTCCCAGAGCCCAAAGACTTTCAATTCTTTCTTAGTTGCATCGAGGCACGGCTACGTCCTTGAGAGGCCGTTGTTCCACGAGGTCACGGACTTTCAATTCTTTCTTAGTTGCATCTCTTCTTTCGCGAGCGTGTAAAGCATCAGCAACTTGTCGCTTTCAATTCTTTCTTAGTTGCATCCACGAAATTAGGATTGGTTGGGGGGGCTAGCGCCAGTGACCTTTCAATTCTTTCTTAGTTGCATCCGAATTGTTTTACCGAGGAGTGGTTTATATGTTTAATGCTTTTTCCTGCAAGAAGTCTGCAAAACTGCCCTAGCACTAAAATTTACCCGTTGGAAACTTCTGAAAACTTCCATACGGGAGGCTTCCTGAAGCACCCCGTTTGAAGTCGGGAAGTTTTCCCGTAATCTCTTTTTAAAATAACCCTCCCAACGAGAAACTTCATAAACAACTTTTAGTCTTCCTAATAGGAAAACATCGACAAAAAATTGGTATGCATCTGCTATAAAAGCTGGTCTAGGCGAATGGGTTCCCTTTTTCCGGGTTTTATGTAATTGGATGATTCTGTTTTGGGTTTGGCCGCTCGAGCCCGCACATGTGGGCGCGTGACAAGCGGCGCTGTGTCTAGGCGCCCCGAGCAAAGCACGACTCGTGGGCGCCATGTGTACACGCCGAGCACCTGGGATGAACCCCATCTAGAGTATGCTCGGCGTGGGTAGGGGGGACGCGTATGGCTAGGGGTGGGACCCGCAGAGGGCCGAGTAGCCTAGAGCATGCAAGCCCGTCCGCCAAAAAACGAGTCCTTTTTTTGGCCCCTTTTTTCCATTTTTTTTCTTCCCCCTTTTCCCCGATCCGCCCCCACCCTCATATGGGTGGCGCCCCCACGACAGGGGGCGGCTTCGACGCCCGAGCCGTGTATGGGGGACCCTGCACGGCAAGGGCGATGAGCGTCGCGCCTCGCCACGGGAGACCCTGGCAGGCGCGGCTAGGGGAAGGGGGAAAGGGGCCAGCTACTGAATGCCTTGCCTTCACTATACACAGCAGTCCAAAAACACTCGTAGACCCGCACATGTGCCCGTCTCGCCGGCCTTTCGGGCCCTGGCCGTATCCATGTCTTGGCGCCCTGAAGGGGCGCCCCCGGAGCCATGGATCCGGGGTGAGCAGGCATGGAGACGGGTACGGCTATGGGTTCCCCGGGTTGGCGGACGGGCCCCACCGACCTACTAGCAGAACTATACAGTAGAACACAGCTAGCGCAAAGCCAGCTAGGCAACCTGTTCAGCGGGCAGAAAAAATACTTCTACAATACATCAGAAGCCATAGTTGACATATTCGACCTCCCACTAGACAAGGCAGACACATTGCGAGACTTCGCAGAGAAAGCCGTCAACCTGCTGGACAAGGCATACCCACAAGCAGAGACAAAGCTACAGAAACTATTGAAAGCCCTAGAAAACAGCAACGTCAAAGTCGAACTTTCCCCGCGTGGTAAGAAGACGTTACATATTGTACCCACTGGCGAAAAATTCTATGTAAGCGCACGTATGCGTAGAGAAACTTGGCTATTTAGGCTACCGATTCACAAAATAAGTCAGAATACTAAATTCCCAGACATATTGAAAATGCCTAGCAATGAACTTTACTACTTACAAGCAGGATGGCGTGCTAGTGACGAAGGGGTTCATAAAGGCAAACCAAGAATGGAAACCACAAAACCGTGGCAAATCTATTCGTGGGCTACAGTACGTTTTGGTGCTATCTGGATGTATCTTGGCGGACTAAACCTTAACACAGACAGCATAACCATCGAATGGCAATTAATAGCAAAGAGTTGGCAACAACAGTGGCCTACGCGCGAAGGCAAAAAGACCGCACAAGAAATTGCTAAAGGACATCTACTGGGCTTAGTAGCGTGGTACTTAGGAGACGGCGAGAAACATGAATATGACCTCATATACTCTATTGGAGATGACGAGATCTATCTGCCTAAAGAACTAGCAGAACAAATGATACAAATCACTTATAAAACACGATATGGCATACTCTTAGACCTTCTAGAAAGTGATAAGTGGATAGCGCTGAAAAACCTTAAACCTAAGCGAAAACCAATCCGAGCAACGTTCCAGGATCACGTCTTTTGGCTAGACTATTACAACAAGAAACGGATGCTACAAGCTTGTACACTGCTCAAAGATCTAGGCGAAGCATTGAAGCTAGAAGAATCTCTAGAAAACATGGGCTTACATGCAAGAATATACACACGGAGAACTGGCCTCCATATGATAAAGCTTAGCGGTAACAGCGTACTGAAACTGGCGGAAAACAGCCCAGAATGGCGCAGAGCACTCAAACAGCTAGCAGAAAAACACCACCTACAGCCAAAAACACCAATGCTACGCAGGCTACTCGAGCTCGCGGAAAACCCACCCCAGCCAAAAAAGTCCAGGAGAGGGGCGTCACCCATGATACGCCCATTTGAACCACCGTCCTCGGGGTTATGACTCGGGCCCACGCCACAGGGCGCGGGTGCCCCGCGGGATACCAGGCTTCCCCACCCCGCACGTTGCGCGAACTTGCGGGGGGTGGACTTTCAGGGCGGGGTGACGCCCCGTGTAGTATTATTGTGGAGTTTTTTATAAGTTTTTTGTTATTGGAGTGGTGAGAGTACTGGTGTGGGTCCGAATGGTCCTAGGTGGATGTCTTGTCCTTCGTCTGCTGGGGCTAGGATGAGTCTTAGTCCTAGTGGTTTGTTTTTGGTTGTTTGTGTGTGGTGTAGGTCTGTGAGTATGTTGTGTATTATGTTGTCTTGTGTTGTGTCTGGT
>Ga0272449_1002715_pt1 | contig 16138 bp, 17 predicted proteins | sample YNPCB0241_FD_198679 | JGI IMG/M metagenome (GOLD analysis project Ga0272449, IMG submission 198679) | Hot spring sediment microbial communities from Yellowstone National Park, WY, United States - YNP-CB-024-1 | ecosystem: Environmental > Aquatic > Thermal springs > Hot (42-90C) > Sediment...
CATACTTGAGTTGTCAGACTTGAGCCCTAAAGAAGTTGAAATTTTTCCAAAGCAGACAGAGTTAACGCCTGAAAGGCCTTATGGAAACTTTGTCAAACTGCCCCTCGGAAAGCATCAGGCCGCTAATAAATGGAGCAGGCTTCTGGATCCGGAAACATTTGAACATTTGCCAAATGAAGCCTTGTTGGACTGTTTTGGCATAGCGTTTTCAGAGGCGGAGTTGTCAAAAATAATGGCTTTTCCGGAAAAAGATTCAGTTCAAGTTTCGCTGAAACTTTCAGATTTTCTCATGTCTTTGCCAAGCGAGGAAGAGCAGAGGGCCGCAGAATTCCTAGCAAAGTATTGGGTTAAGGGCCGGAGAAACCAGCTTGAAATGGCGTTTTTGGGCTACTGTCTTAAACGCGGCGTAAGCTATGAATCGGCAAGACGCATCATTGAAAGGGTTTGCAATTTAACAAACGATGAAGAGAGGGCTGCAAGGATCAAGCTTGTTGACTACCATTATAGGAATAGGCGTGGGCTTGGCGGACAACTAGCCGGAGTTTCTTTAATCCGCGAAATTGTAAAGGAGAAGGTTTCATGAGCATTGCAGACGAGTTGGCTAAAATTGCGTTGCAGGCTAAAGTTGAAAAGGAAATAGAGCAGGGCCAAGGCATTAAGCTGGCTAAAATGGTTGTTTTACCCCGTTTTGAAGGGTTAAGCGTTAAGGTGCACCCAGCCATAGACGTTGTCAACGGACGAGCTGTTGTCGGCGTAACGCTGCCATGCATAACAGTGGATGCTGAGGGCAACCAGGAAGAGCGGGAAATGCCTTTCCTAATCACGTCGGACAGGCAGAAAATATTATGCGCCAAAGAAACGTTGGCAACCCTTCATTGGCGCCTAGCCTACCGCGTTGTAAGTTTCGAAAACCGCTGGAGCCTAGAAGGCGTTAAGGCTTGGCTTGAAGGCGCAACAGTTAACCCGGCTGAAGTTTATGAAAGCGTAAGGCAAGCTTGGCAACGATATATAGAATTCGATGACCAGGACTTTTACGATTTAATAGCCCTCTGGTCTATTGGAACTTACTTCTTCCACTTATTCAACGCATATCCCTACATTTACGTTGGTGGATTAAAGCGAACTGGTAAGACAAAAATTTTAACGGTTGCCAGCTTCATCTGTTTCAACGCAGTCTTCACCAATAACATTAGCACGGCAAGCCTTTACAGGCTGACTCAAAGCGGACGCTGCACCTTGCTTTTAGACGAAACAGAGAAGCTTTCAAGCAAGGAAAGGGCTGAAGAGCTGCGAACTCTCCTTCTAGCGGGCTACAAGAAGGGTGCGCCCGTATATCGCACAGAGAAAAAATCAGGTGAAAAGCTGACGCCTGAAGCCTTCGACGTTTACACCCCAAAAATAATCTGCAACATATCGGGGGTTGAAGATGTCCTAGAAGACCGTTGCATCCCAATAATAATGAAGCGGGGCAAAAATAGGGAAATAATTAACCGGGAGCCAGACGGGGCAGATCAGACATGGGTGAAAATCCGCGACAGCCTTTACATGCTTTACCTTCAATACGCCTCGGAAATTAGTGTAAGTAGTGCAGGAAGTGTAAGTAGTGAAGCAGAGGTGAAAGAGCTTTCCAGCAGAGACCTTGAGCTTTGGCGACCCCTTCTACATCTCGCAGCCTTCTTTGACAAACATAATCCACAGTTAAACCTCTCAGAAAAAGTTTGGAAAATCGCTAAAGAAATCACAGGCGAAAAGCAAACTGAAAACATGACTGAAACCGGAGAATACATTTTGGCTCAAACCCTCCTAAAAATCGTTAATGAAGACTGATTTTACCCTTTGAGGGAAATCAAGAAAAAAATGGCTGAAGCCTTCGATGAAGAGCAAAGCTGGCTTACAACAGAGTGGATTAGCCGAGCCTTGAGGCGTTTAGGTTTCAAGGAGAAAAGACGTGTAGGAAGAGGAGTTGAATATCGCTTAACACCTAACGCGGTGGCGGATTTAACCCAAAGGCTCAACATTCCTCAGCCAGAAGCCTCTCTTACCTCCGCTTCACTACATGCACAACATGCACTACTTACACTTGAATCCGCCTTGAAAACGCTTACAGAATGGCTTGCCGCAAACAAGGATGAGGATAGCCTCATAGACCTTTTCAAGCTATCCGAAAAAATCACCCAGATGGGTTTGGATCCCCGCCAAATCATTGAAATTTTAAAGCAAGACGGCTGGCTGACTGACAGCCCTCAAGTAGGAAAGATGGCGGTTCCGAAATGAACTTGCTAAAGGACTTGAGGTGGAGGCTTTTGGAGGACTAAGCTTTGACTAAACCGCCATCTTCCCCTTTTTCTCCAGCCCTCAAAAAAAGGCTTAAACAAGCTTATACGCTTCAAATTTTGGCTAAAATGCACAGTTTGGTAAACGATTCGCTTACTAAAATTAACGCGCTTATGAAGAAGGCTGAGGGCAAACGTGAAATAGTATTGTTAACGCAAACAGCCAACAACCTTCTTAAAGTCCAAACAAAAATTGAGCAACTTGAACGCTATATGGAAAAAACCCTCCTTGAAAATTCCAGTGGCGGGAATTTTTAAAGGTGGTTTTTTGAGGGGTTACATATTCACGGCTAAAGAGTTGGACATAATCGAGCAATACCTTAAGACAGGAAGGAGAACTCCGGCCTTCAACAAGCTACTCCATTATGTTAGGCATAACCATCGCTTACTAACCGACATGAGAATCTACTTGACTCTGCTTGCGTTATCCAGAAAAAGGCGGAAAGAAGAACCGCTTAAATTGCCGCCTGGAAGGCCTTCAAAACTTATGAACGGATTAAAAGGACTGAAATAACAATGGTTGAAGAGGCTCCCGTTAAGCCCGCTTTCCAAATTGAAGCCCAAAACGGGCTCCGCTGCCCCGAATGCGGTTCCACAAGGCTTTACAAGTCTGGAAAACGTAAACTAGCCGACGGTTCAACTATTCAACGCTACCTGTGTAGGGATTGTTGTTACCGTTTCAGCGAAAATTCTTTAAACAAACCGCGGCTTAAAGGGGAAAACGATGCCCATGGGGAGAGCTGTCTCCTCATGGAAGCCCAAGGAGACAGAAGCGGAAAGCGGGCGTCTGAAACGCGGGAGCCCACAGTGACACTCCAGCCTAAAAGGCCGGCGGACGTTAAAGCTGCCATAATAGAATTCACGTGGTGGATGAAAAAGTGCGGTTATAGCGAATCAACAATAATTGGCAGAAGCCAAATCTTAAAAAGGCTTGTAAAGCTTGGAGCTGACCTCTTCAACCCGGAAAGCGTCAGCAACATCATAGCTCAGCAAGACCACTGGAGCCCGGGCAGAAAAGCCAACGTAGTATACGCTTACGCTCTATTCGCAAAATGGGCTGGGTTAGAATGGCAGCCTCCAAAAATAACTGTCCCTGAAAGGCTGCCTTTCATTCCACAAGAAAGAGAACTCCTCGACCTGATAGCCAGCTGCACAAGGCATGTGGCCGTAGCCCTCCAAATAGCCTTGGAAACAGGGGCCAGAGTTGGCGAAATCTTCCGTCTAAAGTGGGCGGATGTCGACTTTGAGTCCCAAACCATACGCATAACCCCGGAAAAAGGCAGCAAAGCCCGCGTATTTAAAATGAGCAGCAAACTCTATCAAATGCTAAACACGCTTCCAAAAGAGAGCCCACGAATATTAAGCCGATATAGAAGTGTCAACAGTTTGAGGAGAACCTTTGAAAGGCAAAGAAAACGCGCAGCCCTAAAACTTGGAAATCCAAGGTTGTTGCAAATAAGCTTCCACACATTCCGCCACTGGAAAGCAACAATGGAATATTACCGGACAAAAGACATACTCTATACAATGCAGATCCTCGGACACAAAAACATCAAAAACACCCTGATATACACGCACCTCGTCGAAAACATGGAAAACCGTGAAGACGAATACGTTTCAAAAGTGGCTAAAACGGTTGACGAGGCAAGAGCCCTGGTTGAGGCAGGCTTCGAATACGTATGCGACGTTGAAGGCTACAAGCTTTTCAGAAAGCGCAAGTGAAAAGTGTCGCTGGTTTATTCCAAAACAATGTTGAAGCGCCGCCGGTCGGACTTGAACCGACGACCGACTGGTTAACAGCCAGCCGCTCTACCACTCTGAGCTACGGCGGCACCCTTGGGCATGGCTATACGTGTTTGAGTTTTAACGGGATATTTAAGTTTATTCCGCCTTAATAGATTCCACTTTCCTTTGCCTTGCGCTCGATTATTTTCACGAAAATTCTGTATAGGAAGCGCATGGGTTTTGCATACCACTTTTTTGCAAAGGACAAGCCTATCAAATCGTCTATCCAGTAGAAATCATGCTTTAAACATTTTATTAGGAGTTCTTCATGGAGTTTTGTCATGTTCGTCTCCTTAAACCACTGTTCATTTTTCAGCCTTCCAAGGGGGACGAAGAATAGAGGTACAATGAGACTTCTAACACGTTTAAGATCTTCAACAAGCTCTATGGTTTTGATTAGGTCTTCTTCCGTTTCTTCTGGCACACCCACGATTAATGTGCACGCTGGAACCAGTTTGTTGTCATGCATCAGTCCCATTCCCTGACGGACGACGTCGGGCCAATCTTCAGGCTTGAAGGGATGGGCTTTCGCCGGCATAATCTTTTTCGCCAGTTCGGGTGAACCTGTCTCTATGCCTATTTCTGCGCCCCACCAGGGCTGCTTCTGCAGTATTATTTGGGCTACTTGTGCAAAAAGTTTAGGCTTCACCGTTACGGTTGCTAAGGAGCAGTGACTCCAGCTGAAGCCCCCTTCACACTTCTTTAAAACAGCCTCGTGAAGCTCGATGAGTTTTTCATCGTTTGGAATAGTGTTTTTCGAGCCATAAAGCATGACGTCCTCGGCGTGAATGCACGCGGTGCGGTCGTAGCCGCTTTTAATGTTGACGTCTATTTCGTTAAGTATCTTTTCAACGGGGTACCATCTTAAAGGTCTCAAAGTGACGCTGCAGAATTTGCAGCCTCTGCAGCAGCCCCGCCCTATTTCCACTAAACCGTTAATGGAAGGGTTCGCTATGTTTGGGATTTCCTCAAGGCTTGGTGTTTCTTGAACGCTAACCTCATAATATTGGGGTAGCTCATCGCCGTTTATGGCTGCCCTCATAATTTTTCCAATAACCTTCTCTGCTTCCCCGTCGATTATGCAGTCGATCCCATAATCCTTAACGAATTTCTCTCTATATCTGAACTGCCAGACGCCTGGACCGCCCACAACAATTTTCAGTCCCCGTTTCTTCGCCTTTCTAATTTCAGGTTTAGCCATCAAGCCGCGGAAGTGCTGCGCGAGAAAGGGCTCCTTTTTTAGAATTGCTGCAAAGGTGCTTGATGCTGGACCAAGCCCAAAAGGGTCCATGACATGTATGCCTAAGACCTTAGCCTCGTCCAAGTATTTCCCAAGATGATCTGGGTCAACTGTTAACACGTTGAATCCTTCGCTTAAAAGTTTAGCCTCAATTTTCCTTAAACCATACGGCGCCGCTACTGGAATACCCTTCCTCGCTTTAATTGGTGGAAAGAACAGAAAACTGTAAAGCCAATTTGGGATGACGTTTGGAGGGGCGCATGTTCCAAACCCTATAAACTCGTTTTTGTGGTAGTCGCTCATCAATGTGCGGTCAGCAGTTAAAATGATGTCAGCCATTCCCCCACCTCTCTGTAAAAAATACTGTATCTATATCTACAAATAAAACATTTAAAATTTGATATAAATTTTCTAGACGAGAACAACTCCATTAGGGCTTCTCCTTTTCTATTAAATCTATAAGAACCTCTCTGACGGGTTTTGTAAACATCCTCTTCACTTTATATAGAAGAGCCTCCCCGCTTTTTGTTAAGGAGTAATTCTTTATCCTTCTCTTCCCTTTCGTGATCCATGTGGCACTAGCGAACCCGCCCCTTTCTAGTTTATGGAGGAATGGGTAAACTATGCTTGGCTTTAGCTTTCTACCAGTAAGCCTCTTAAACTCCACTATTAGTTCATAGCCGTGTCTTGGTTTGTGGGCTAAAAGCCATAGAATTATTGGCTTTTCTAAGCCTCTGAGGAAAACGTTGCTAACCTTGACCATGTAGGTTCAAAAGAGCATATTTTATTTTTTGATATATCAATTTTTCCGTTTACAATAGCGCTTATATCCTAAACAGTGATTTAACCTATGGCAAAGGTGCGAAGCGTTCTTTGATTAACTTGGAAAGCGAGCTGGTTAAATCAGCTGTTCGAGGCTTTAGCAGAGTTGTGATTCTGTGGCTTTTAAGTCAAAAACCATTATCTGGATATAGCATCGTAAAAGAATTGAAAAATTTGACTGGCTGGAACTTCCATTCAGGAGTGGTTTATCCACTCTTATATGAGCTTGAAGATAACGGGCTAATAGCTGGTAAATGGGTTAGAAAGGGAAAAAGACGTATAAAATATTATTCTGCAACAAAGGACGGTTTAATGGTTTTGGATCGCGTTAGAGAAATCCTCAAAATGCCAGTTAAAGACGTGCTAAAAGATTTCATTTCCCAAGCTTAAAAGAGGCTTTTGTTTTAGAAAAATGTATATTACAGTTTTTCTAATGTTGATGGAGCCACAGGAGAGTTAACCCTTGAAAAAACTGTTAGAAGTTAGGTGGCATGGAAGAGGTGGTCAAGGAGCATGGACAGCCAGCGAATTGCTTGCAAGGGCCGCCGTTTATGAGGGGAAATACATTCAGTCTTTTCCAGAATTTGGCCCTGAAAGGATGGGTGCTCCAGTTTCAGCCTTCACAAGAATAAGTAGGGAGCCGATTAGATTGCACTGTGCTATTTACAATCCTGATGTTGTGGTTATTTTAGACCCGACACTAATTAAGACAGTGCCGGTTACTGAGGGGCTAAGTGATGATGGAACATTGATAATTAATTCTAAGGACAGCCCAGCTGAGGTTAGGAAAATTCTTAAAGAGAATAAGGGAAGAGTGTGGACTGTTCCGGCGACGGAAATTGCCATAAAAATTTTAGGCTTGCCGATAACAAGCACAGCCATGCTTGGGGCTGTTGCCCGTGTGACCGGCATTGTAAGCCTACAAAGTATTGAGAAAACTGTCAGGGAACGTTTTAGAAGCGACATCGCTGAGAAGAACTTCGCAGTTATTAAGGAAGCCTATGTGGAGGTTCGTTCAGAATGACATCTAAGGAGAAGGGTTGGAAAGAAATCTCCATAGCCGCAGTATGCTGGAAGCCCAGCACAGAATTCCTAACTGGAGACTGGAAAACCTACAAGCCAGTTCGGGACATGGAGAAATGCACCAAATGTTTATTGTGCACCATCTTCTGTCCAGATGGAGCCATCCACTGGAAGCCAGAAAAGGAAGACATAGAATTTGACTACAACTTCTGTAAGGGATGCGGAATATGCGCCAACGAATGCCCGGTGAAAGCCATAGAAATGAAGCTTGAATGAGGCGTGCAAAATGAAAAGAGTTGCTGTTGAGCAGAAAACTCTAGCCCTAAACGGTAATGAGGCTGTTGCTTATGCTGTTAAGCAGTCGGATGTGGATGTTGTTGCCGCCTATCCCATTACGCCCCAAACCATAATTGTCGAGAGGTTTAGCGAGTATGTAGCTAACGGCGAGGTTGAAACTGCCTTCATCTGCACAGAGTCGGAGCACAGCGCGTTAACAGCTTGCCTTGCAGCCTCACTTACTGGGGCAAGAACTTTCACAGCTTCGGCTTCTGCTGGTTTAGCTCTCATGCATGAAATGCTCTTCGTGACCTCTGGATGCCGTGCACCGGTTGTCATGGCAATAGCCAACAGAGCCCTATCAGCTCCAATAAACATTCATGGAGACCAGTCCGACACTATGGCGCAGAGGGACAGCGGATGGATACAAATATACGCGGAAAACGCCCAAGAGGTCTACGATTCGGTTATTCAAGCTTTCCGCATAGCTGAACACCCAGACGTCCTATTACCAGCCATAGTATGCCTAGACGGCTTCCAGCTAAGCCACTCCGTTGAAAATGTTAATGTGCTTCCAGACGATGTTGTGAAAAAGTTTGTTGGCGTGCGCCAATTTCCAACAGTGGTAACCCATGAAGGGAAGATGGCTCCACTTAAATTGGACCCAGAGAACCCCATGACTATGGGGCCCTTGGCTTTTCCAAACTACTACTTCGAGTTTAAGAGGCAGCAGGAAGAAGCCATGAAAAACGCTTTAAGGGTTATCCGCGAAGTGCATGACGAATACGCGAAAATCAGCGGAAGAACCTACGGCGACGGTTTGCTGGACCCATACTTTTTGGAGGATGCCGAAATAGCCATAGTCTGCCTAGGCTCAACGGCTGGAACGGTGAAAACCGTCGTAGATGAGTTGAGGGCTGGAGGCGTCAAGGCGGGACTTTTGCGAATGCGAACCTTTAGGCCGTTGCCAGTTGAAGGCATAAAAGAGGCTCTTGGGTATGTTAAGGCTGTTGCGGTTATGGATAGAAGCATGAGTTTTGGAGGTTTCGGCGGCGGGGTCTTCCACGAGGTTCGCCATGCGCTTTACGACTTGGACAAGAAGCCCTTCGTTGTGAATTACATTTATGGGTTGGGCGGAAGGGACACAAGCCCCATGCAAATCCGCATGATATACAGGGACCTTCAAGAGATTCTTGCGAAAAAAAGTGTTGAAAACCCGATAAATTATGTTGGATTGAGGGAGTAGGAGGCGAATGGAAATGCAAAGCGAATGGAAGTTTACGGCTAAGGACATAGCGGAAAAGCCAGACCTATTCATGTCCGGGCACAGGGCGTGTGCTGGGTGCGCCCCAGCAACTGTTATGAGGCTTATAATGAAAGCCCTAAGGGGACCAACAATTGTTACGCAGGCTACTGGCTGTATGGAGGTGGTTTCAACAATTTACCCATACACTTCCTGGAGTGTTCCATGGCTCCACACAGCCTTTGAAAATGCTGCTGCAAACGCCTCTGGAATAGAAGCCGCCATAAAAATGCTGAAGAAAAAGGGAAGAATAAAGTACGAGCATGTGGACGTTATCGCAATAGCCGGAGACGGCGGCACCTACGACATAGGCATACAAGCCCTCTCCGGAGCCGCTGAAAGGGGACACGACTTCCTATTCGTATTATATGACAATGAGGCTTACATGAACACTGGCATACAACGAAGCGGAGGAACACCATTGGGTGCTTCCACAACAACATCGCCAGCAGGCGAAGTCATACCAGGCAAGTTGGAACCAAAAAAGCCAATAGCAGACATAATGGTAGCCCATGAAATCCCATACGTGGCTACAGCCTCGCCCTATTACTGGCGGGACCTAATAACAAAAGTTCGCAAAGGCCTAGAAGTTGAAGGACCAGCCTTCCTACACGTTTTCGCACCTTGCCCCAGAGGTTGGAGAAGTGACCCAGCAAAGTCCATAGAGCTATCCCGCCTAGCAGTGGAAACATGTGTCTTCCCCCTATTGGAGTGCGTAAACGGCGAATACCAGCTTTCGGCCCCCAGCAAAGTTATAGCCATGGCACCCCAAAAGAAAAAGCGAGTAAAAGAGTACTTAGCAGTGCAGGGCCGCTTTAGACACTTGTTCACGCCAAAATACGAGAAACTACTGGACGAAATACAGCGAATAACAGACCAGAGATGGCAAAAACTCCTCAAAAAATGCGGAATAGCCTAAGCTTTCTGCAACCCTTACACTTTCTCTTTCTGTAAGCCGCTAAACTGCTATCATTATGGTTGCCGGGTCTTTATCAGAGACCATAACCGTATAGTCGCTTTCTTCAAGCCTATAAAAATTGTACATTCTAGTTGGGATTAAAATAACATGCTTACCCTTCTCCTCGAAAACTTTAACCCGTGTTTTTGCGATGGCCTTTTCCTCCAAGTTTTTGTTTGGTTTAGCCGTTAAAACCATGTGTTCTGTATCTACGGCATAAAGAATCATGGTCTCAGGTAGCTTTACGCCTTGTGTTACTTTTCCATCTATTTCTATTTTGTATTCAATAAGTTTCTGCATCACCATCACGCTAATGATTCGGCATGCGCCCTTATTAAGATTAATTCCACAATGTCATTGATTTTCCTCTCCCTAACCCAGAGGCTTGCCTTCATTGGCTGTCCTCCCCGTTTTTGAAACCGCATGTTGAAAAGAAGCAAATTTTCAGATGTTACTTCATAATTTCGTAGTTCATAATGAAGTTTTAAGAAAATGGATATTTTGTACTCGTCCAGTCCATCCTTTTCATGTCGCAAAATCCATTGCTTAGCAATTTTCTTTGGAATTCTTACAATCACTAAAGACATCTAGCTCATTCCATAGGGTCAAGTATAAGCTTGTCACGTCGAGTTTCGCAAGAATTTTTCTATCTCTTTTTCTGCGTTGTCGGCTTTTATGAATATGGGCACGTTTTCTATGCCTGTTGCTATGTAGCTGGAAAGGAGCCACTCACCAGGCGCAAACTCTAGGGTTTTTTCTAGTATGCCCTTGTCTATCATGAAGGTGTCGCTTATTAGAGCGCGGTCGTATGGGCGGGGCAATGTTCCCACAAAGTATGTGTGCAGTTGTTGTAGGGCGTTGGTGTTTAGGTAGGCTATTCGCTGTGTTGCTATGCATACGCCCAAACCATATTTTCGTCCTTGTCTGAGCAGCGTTTCCACTTGTTTGCTGCATTTTTTGTCTATGCCAGCCGCACCTGAAAGTTCCGGTATGAATTCTTGGGCTTCGTCGAAGACTAGGAGGATGTAGGGCTTCACTTGGAACATGCGTTTTCTTCGAATAAGCAGGTCATTGGTTAATGTTACGACTAACTCTTTTATGGTTGTTGGGTCTGATATGGAAATGCAAACAAGCCTAGTCTCGCCTTCGAGAAGTTCCCTTATCTTTTCGGCTGTCAGCCCACCTGTCTCCTTTTTCATCTCTTCTCGGCGCTTTCTTATTTGGTCTAGTATGGTGGTTCTTGTTGTCGCCCAAGCGTACAAAGTGCTTTTGTCATGAACCTTGAACTCTTCCATTGCAGCAATGCAAACGCCATCTATATATTTGATGAAGTCTTCGCTTACTTCTTGGTTCTCGCTGAGCCCATTGGCCTCCATATAATCCAGTATGGCGTCGTGGATTCTGTCTATGGCGTTTAGGTTGTGGGGCTTGTCCGCGCTGCCCTTCCTCTGGTCGTTCAGCTCATCCAGAAACTGGGCGTATGTTGGAACTTTCTGCTTAGGTCTCGTGTAAAATGTCACCTTATCTTGTTCCATTATGCGTTTCAGCCCGAATTTTATCTGCTCATCAGTCTCATACTCTCTTGGTTTCACTACTGAGTTGAAAAACTGCTCAATGGAGTCGATTTTATGTTCAAGGATGACCTTTGCTGAAATCGTCTCATCTGCAAGTAAGTCGAGTAGGAGAAATATGTATTCGCAGCTGATGTCAAAAACCACAACTTTAACGTCGTCTGTGTGTAGTAAAATGCGCCTCAAAATGTTGGACATCAAATTGCTTTTTCCACCGCCAGTGAAGGCAAAAACCCCAAAATGGTAGCGGACAAGCTTTTCGAAGTCCACGTATATTGGGATGACAGTGTTGGTTGTCTGGAACATTTTTACGACGCCTAGCCTAGGGTCAAGTCTGGCGTCTTCAACAGTTTTGGATGGGTCTACGCCGAGCTTTTCTGTTATTTTCTGGTTGTACATGCGGTTTATCATTTCGCTGTTTAGGATGTGGACTGGGCTGCCTACGACGGGGTAGGAGAAGCCCTTAACAAATCTGAAGTCACAGTTTTCGCCTATAACTAGGTCGTAGTTTATGGGGATGGCGTCTATCTGAATCATCATTGTTGAGCGGTCGTCTGTCTGCCAATCCGCCTCAGACTGCTCAATAATTTCGAACTGCATGGGGTAATAGCCATGATCCGACAATCCTCTAAGCCCAAAGTGTTCTGGCCAGACACGGCTTATCTCCATAAGCGTGTAGCGTTCCTCGCCAAGAAGCGCTTGCTTAAAGTTTTTTACGGCTAGAAGCATGCCCTCTTCTAGCAAGCCCATCAGGTCTTTTTGGTATTCCACTTTTATTCGGCAGCTATATCGTGCACTTGTTCCAGCAAGTTTTGACTCTTCTGCTCCTCCGAAGAAGCGGGGCATGACTGCGGCTAGTCTGGCCCGGAATTTTCCGTCAAAGTCTGTGAAGCATAGGCTGTTAAATTTGTTCTCTCCTCGCCGCTTCAATGGCTGTTCGCCTCTCCCTAAAGGTGCTCATATAGAATATGAATCTTCTTAATTTATGGTTATTGAGGATCCACTCGGCTGTTGTGTCCACAACACGTTTAAATTGGCTGTAGTTCCATTTGGCAATTTTGTCTGCAATAAAAAGTGGTGTGTTGTGTCCGAAAGCTTCTGGAATGTTTGAAGGCGCCATAGCCACTAAAATGTTCATGGTTAGGTTCTGCATTTTATTGGGCACATTCTTATTCATGAAGAGGATTACTTCGACTGGTTCTTTTGTTCCGTCGCTTAGCTCGTTCCAAAATTCCACAAGGTTTTCTGGCTTGTAATCATATTCTGGGTAGACGAGGCGGTCTACGAGGAGGACGTTGCTTCTCAGTATGGGGTCTGTTTTGGCTTGGCTCAACTGAACATAGGTTTTCAAAAATGTTTTTTCAAGGCCTATCTTGTTTTTTATGGCTCCTGAAACGTAGCCCTTCCGGTCCTGCTTGTCCAAAACCATTGTTCTGAAGGCTGAATCATACTCTATTAGGCTCCATGGAGGCTGAACTTTATCCGCGTTTAGAATGCTTGCGGATTGGAGGATCATGCGGTCTGTGTTTGGCAGCTTTTCCAGTTCTTCCCTTGAAACGTTTGCGTTTAATAGGTCGTTGTTGCACATTATTGGAATAAGCTGTCTTTTGAAGTCTCTTGCCGCGGTGTCTTTTGTGACGCCTATTAAAAGTATGTGCCTATTCCAGCATTCTTCCATAAGCATGTGTAAGGTGAAAAGTGTTAAGAAGGCAATGTCCAGAGTGGTGAGCCAATGTTCCTTCCCGTCCTTGACGATTTTCATTAGGTTTGCTGTTTCGGGATTTTCTGTAAAGAAGAATCTGTCCCCTATGCTTGTCACAAGCTTTTTGACCCGTTCCCAAGTTCTCATATACTTCATGTTTAACGTGTAAATCTCGTTTTTCTCGTTTAGGATGCCCTTTTTCAATAGGCTTTTTAGGCTTCGCTCAACCCTCTTCGCTCTTTTTTCGTCTGTTATGCCGAACTCGGCTATTATCTGCTTCTTTGACAAGGAACCTTTACTTTTTAATAGGGCGATTATGGCGTAGCGTATGTAGTCTGCTCTAGGCGGTGGCAAGCCTAAAAGCTCGTTGCAGACGAGATGCCTCGCTATTGTCAGCTCGTTCATGTCTATGGGTTCTCCGTCGATTTTGTAGCCTAAAATGCTGCTTTTTGTCTCCCACAAGGCACGCTTCGAAGTGTCGTAGAGGAGGCTTGCCCTTTCTATGGATAGGCTCCTGTCCAGTAGGATTATTCGAAATTTTTGTTCGGTGTCTGTGGCAAGCTTGTAAGCCAAATAGTATTCGGCAAAGGTCATTATCCAGTTAGCCACCGTAGCATTATTCATTATGGACTCTTCTGTAAGGGGCTTTGCAAGGCTCACCTCGTCAGGCTGCGAAACCTCAAAGAATGTCTGGTCAACATCCGGAATCTCATTAACATATATGGGAACTACGCTTGATATGCCGGCACCATGCTGGGCTGTCCGCTCATCATACTTGACAATTGGTAGATCGTCATCGCGAAAAGTTATTGTCCCAGTTGAGGCGTAGGCTCCACCAAAGAAAACCACAAGGTCGAATAGGGGACGCGAATACATTGTGCCGTCTATGCCGGCAAAACGCACACTAGTTGCTCCGAAAAACTCCTTTGCTGTCTCATAAGCCTCTCTAGGCGGGAAATCCATTTTTATCAGCCTTGATAAAAGGCTTTCATAAAAGTTCCTTAAAGAGGAAAAGCGTTGCTCATAGTCTAAAACTTGCATGGAGGCTCCAAGCTTAAGCACGTTGCAAGTCCGCCTAACCGCATCACTTAAAGGAGAAAGCTGCACCCACTTCACCAACCTCAAGATTAGCATTTAACAGTAAAAACATTTTTTGAAGCTAAAATCAACCAATAGATATAGCCCCCTATAGAATTTAAAATGTTTTATAGGCTCAGCCACAAAATTTAAGCGTAAAGTGGAAAAATGGCTGGCAAACCTTATAGAAAGGGTAAACGTGCTAAAAAGCGTAAAATCGAAATTGAGATTAGGCAGATGACCCTAGAGGATTTGCCAAAGGTTTGGCGCTTAAGCGAGAAAATTTTCACGCCTTCGCAGTTGCAGTTTACATACCGAACATGGAACGTCAACGAGTTGCTTTCGCTTTTCCAAGAAGACCCAGAACTATGCCTAGTGGCAGAAGATGTAAACTCGAAGAAGATTGTCGGATTCGCCACGGGAACAATTTTGAAGCGTCCCTTTAGCCCATGGACTTACGGCTACTTCGTTTGGGCTGGCGTTAAAAAGATGAGACAGAGACACGGGGTTGGACGGAGACTTTATCGGGAGTTAGAGAAGCGGTTTAAGGATAAGGGTGCCCGCATAGTCATAGTGGACGTGGAAAGCAACAATCAGGCTGGGATACGCTTCATAGAGAGGCTTGGATTTAAGCGGAGCCAAACATACATTTGGTACAGCAAATCGCTTGTCTAGCCTTTTCCATGCCAAGAGAGGGTTAAAATGCAGACGGGCGAATTTAAAGCTCTCATTGTCGCAGCCAGCATATACTTCTTCGCAAGCAACCTAACAGGAATGTTCCTTCCAGCATATTACATCTCAATTGGTTTAAGCATAATAGACATAGCCACGCTTCTGCTCTTAACATTCTTAATTATAGGAATTTTACCAATCATTTCGCTTAAGTTCATTAAAAATTTTGAAAGTCTAATCTGCCTTGGAGTAGCCCTCACAATGGTTTTCTATAAGATTCTAATCTATGTCAAAAACCCGCTTGTAATTGGAGTTGCCTACGGGTTAAGCATAGCAACCTACTGGCCAAGCTTCAACCTCCTACAGTTTAGGCTTAGCCAGTCAAGTATTAGGGCCCGCTCAGTAAGCCTCTTCTCCATAATGATTCCATCGGTTGCCAGTGTTGCCGGACCAGCTGCTGGAGGCTTAATCATAGAGAATTTGGGCTTTCAATCTCTTTTTGTTCTAGCTATAATACTATACTTCTGTGCGCTAGTCTTTTTGCTTCGTGTGCCGTTTAAGGCCGAGGGACATGGCTTGGTCGTTCCTTGGAGCAGGAAATTTTCCATCTTCTTTATAGCATTCATTATTTTTGGGTTTTCGGAGACTTATTGGCTTGCCTATCCCTTGCTAGTTAATAGGATTTCTGAAACCTTGTCCAGAATGGGTTTTATCCTAGCCTTAAGCAGCATTATAATATCCATTTTAACATTCCTGGTGAACTGGCTTTCAGATGTGAAAATGAGGCGTGCCGAGTTCACAGCTATAGGTGTTATATTGAACGTTTTTTGGTTTTTCCTCATAGGCTTCGCTTCAAAACCCCATGAAATTGTGCTTTTATCCGCTTTGTCTGGACTTGCAAGCGCCTTCACAATTTCATGGTTTGCCCACTATGGTGACTCATTTGATAGAAAACATTATGCAAGCATTCTAGTAATGATGGAAACAGGCCTAATGATTGGGAGAATGATAAACTTGCTGCCAACATGCATTTTTATTTCTGAAGGGGAATACCCAACCTATTTCATGCTAATAGGCGTATGCACATTAATCCTGATCCCGTTTCTGCTCTGGCAAAGGCTTGAAAAATAAGAGTTAACTATTCCTTTAGCGAATTATCTGCTTTTATGTTTGCTAGAGAAAAATTCTAGAAATTACTTCCACAAGCCTTAAAATAAACGAACAGCCTAAAATAACGAGTCTAAATCACCGAGATTCAACTCTTAGTGATGCAAATGGATAAATCGGAGCGAAAAGGTCCATTTTTCTGTGATCTAGACGGAAAATGGAAAGAAGAAATTGAAAGACGCCTAAAAACTGGAGAAAATCCGATAAGC
>Ga0272449_1002718_pt1 | contig 16132 bp, 10 predicted proteins | sample YNPCB0241_FD_198679 | JGI IMG/M metagenome (GOLD analysis project Ga0272449, IMG submission 198679) | Hot spring sediment microbial communities from Yellowstone National Park, WY, United States - YNP-CB-024-1 | ecosystem: Environmental > Aquatic > Thermal springs > Hot (42-90C) > Sediment...
GTGCCGTGTCTATATACACTATTTCAGTATTTACGTCATCAAACCATACGGTGCCTGTAGCATTGTGTAGGAATAACGCCACTTGAGCACGCTCTGCACCTGCGGGCGCTACAAGTGTTGCTTCCAGCTTCGCCCAGTGAGTTGTACCTGTGGAACCCTCTACCCAGTCATTACGATATGTTGTCTGGAAAAAATTATCTCCCCAGAGGATACGCAGCGCAGCACCATGCGACGCTGCTGTCCCTTTAACTACATCTTCTGTTTTCAACCAAACCCAAAACCTATAGCTCTGTCCCGGGATAATACTATTTGTATCTGTTGCCTGCCAAATATACGCTTCAACAAAGGAATTAGATTGTATCTTTGCAGAACGCATGCCGCTATGCGCTACCGATGTATCTATTGAATATATTGCGGAGGTAGTATGCTTAGTCCAATAAGCTAGCCCGGACTCAAAACCACCATTTTGCAATTGCAATACAATAGGAGCGCTACTGTTAGTAACATTAACTCTCACAATCCACGGTGGCGATGTCCAATTGCTATAGTTAGCAGCACCATCTCTTGCGCGGACACGCCACCAGTACACGCCATCGCTAAGAGAAGTGGTATATTCTGAAGATGTTAAATTTTGAGAATTGACGACAGGTGAGAGAAAGTCTTCATTGTCGTCAATTTGTAATTCATATATTACAGGTGGCGATTGGTTATCAACATCTTCCACATCTGCCCAGTCAAAAGTTATCGGTAATGAAACAACCACGGAATCATTCCTCGGCGATATTAACGAAGGTGCAGGTGGTGGTGTGATGTCACCGCAATTTACGTCGTCAAACCAAACAGTACCTTCTGCAAGATTTAAATGTAATTCCACACGGACACGCTCCGCTTTAGCAGGTGCTACAACCGTGGTGCTTATTCTTACCCAGTCGTGTGTCCCTGTAGGTCCCTCAACCCAGTCTGCACGGTAAAATTCTTCAAAATAAAGGTCCCCCCATGATATGCACAGTGCTGCACCGTGGCTGTTGGAGCCGACATCGCTTGCTTTCCTCACATTTTCTGTCTTTACCCAAACCCAAAATGTATAGCTTTCCCCGCCAATGACGCGTTTCTCTTCTGGGCTTGCTTGCCAAATAAAAGCCTTTGATGTTGCTGCACGACAAGTTATTTTAGCCGAATACCTTCCTGTGTGTGATATACTCTCATCAGGTGAATAATTGGTATTGGCCCCAGCACTATTAACACTCCAGGAAGAAAGCTTTGCTTCAAAGCTGTTATTGCCAAACTCAATAATCGTTGCAGGAAACGTTTTTACAGAATTGCTCAATATTGCAGCGAGTATCAATATTAATTTTAATTTACCGAATGGCATCATCATGCTGTATTCTTTAGCCAGCTTCTTAATGTTGGAAAATATTGTATAAATTATATAAGTGAATTTACAACATAAATCTTTCCACATAATAATAATCTTCAAACTTGATTTATATCCATCTCTATTTTGTATTATATTGTCAACACGGAGGTGTTATCTAAATATGCACAACAGTGTAATATGGAAAGGAAGTATCCCTTTTATGGTAATGTCTTTATTATACACAAATACGCATGCTGCTGAAAACGTCGTCCTGCAGACATACGTCACCTCATGGGAACCAAGACCTGTAGCACAGTTCAGAATACTAAACCGTAAGTTAGAGCTCACTTACGTACGATACCGTGTCAAGGGAGAGAATAACAGATGGAGCGACTGGTGGCGAGACGGCAAAGTCATAACAATTGGCAAAAAAGAATTCCCTATTTTCAATTTACCCGTGGACAATCTCACTCCAGGGACATATGAGGCGCAGGTTGACTTACGCACGCCGCTCGGCGCAGAATATATGGAAACGGCACTACGTGTGCCTTACGTAGCACGTTTCTCCGGAGAGAAGATAGTGGTAGACAACAAAATTGACGATTGGCCGCATACGCGATATAAATATGGTATAGATAAAGAACTTGACATTTTTAATGTCCTTAGGGAACAAAAGGTGTTGTTCTCGTGGGATATGGAAAATATGTATTTCTACATTCCAGAGACTGCATCTGTGCCTTTTATAACGATTGACACCTTATATAGCTGCCCCGGGAAATATATTTACCGCATAAATATAGAGAAAGGGAAACATGAAATTTCTATACCTTGGAGAAAATTGTACCCTAGCGGACCCTTTATAGGATCGGTGCTGCGCGTCGGCATAGGAAAAACAACACCTGACGTTGACCTTCTACTACTTGGCTCTGGAAAGCCGATGTATTTTGGCGCTTTGATTGTATCTGACAGTGGTGATGACCAAGGTCCCCCACGGGAAATATTAGAAGCCTTATACAAAATGGTTGGATTTCGTGATATTGGCGCTGCTAAAGAATACGAAGGAGTTACATATGTAAGATGCGGATTTAACGAACCCGAACTTTTCCATTTTACCGACAGAGAGAAAGTATTTGTTGAAGATTTGAACCGAGAGGTGGAGAGGATCAGGCGCGAGAAGCACGATACGAAAATAATCGCTGGCAAGTTTTGTGCAGGCGATCCGGGAATAATAAGAAGCATGTATGCTGCAGGCTTCAGGGATAACTTTGACGTTTTGGAAATACATCCGTACAGCAACAATCCAAGGACAGGCTGCGATATTGGCGGAGTAGTGGCATCTCATGAGACACTTGTAGAGCTCGGTATGGGACATAAACGTATATTTCTTGGTGAGGGCTGGGGACCTACAAGAATACTTCCGCAAGTGTCAAGGACACAACACGATGCACCAGTAACACCGGAAGAAGCTGACTGCCATAGGCAATATTTCTGGAACGGCTACCGCTGCCTCATCACGCCAACAGTAGACTACAACCCTGAGTGGGTGTTAGGGGCAATTTATTTCACTTTCAACGATAACGTTGGCGGAACATATTGGCGTCTCGCAGCAACACCACATTATAACGCAAAAGGTGAAATTGACTATTATTTAATAGGGAATTTAGCCTTCCCGGACTTGGAAAGCTTGAATGCATTTTTTTGCAATGGCGGCCTTGTGGATTTCTATGGCAATCCGAAGGGCAGCTGGCTTTTTGACTTCCCGCCATCATTCCCTGATGTACGCATTCTACCAACTTGGGATGAAAATTACATACTGCAGGATAAAGAATACTTTATACCTGTAGATATAATAAATGCAACAACGCAAAATATAAAAATACTCTCCTTGGAACTCAATCATAGGACATACAAATTTAGAGGGAAGGTGGTGAGTAAAATATCGCCGTCTTTGTCTGAAGTGATGCTTGCGCCTGGCGAAATCAAAAAAGCAAATATTTCCTTCCATGTAGAAGAATGCATCCCAGAAGCGTTGCGGTTAGCAATAGAGCTAGAATATCTCTTCAACAATGTAAAATACGTAAGTGATGCCACTATACGCACAGAAATAAAGTCTCCTGTTGAGGCATTCTCTACACCGGATATAGTTGTATTAGAGCCTCTAACCGGTGAAAACAAATCTACAATAATATTGCAAAACAACACAAATGAAATAAAAAACATCACTCTGTTCCCAAAATGCCCAGAACACCTGCTGATTGATAAAGCAAATGTGAGAATTTCTATCCACCCTAAAAAAAGTATAAAAATAGATGTCTTATTTAAAGATAAAGACAATCTTCTCGCTAACGGTATATACGATATAAAAATTTGGGAAGGCGGCGACGCTATATCTGTAGTTAAACCTATCAGGTGCGTATATAGAAAGAAGCATAAAATAACAATTGATGGTGATTTATCCGACTGGGCAGAATTTTTGACAAATAAAGAAAATGTTATTCCTTTCTCTAAAGAAGTTGGAATAGACCATTTAGAACTACCGGAGCCATTCCCTTTACCTAACCACGAAGTAGGTAGAAAAATTAAACATGAAAAAACATCAACCACTGAATTCTCAGCAGATGCGTTATGCATAGCAGATGACGACTATCTATATCTTGCGGTAGTCGTAAGAGATAATTACCACCAGCAGGATTACGCTTCGTTAGATATATGGAAACAGGATAGTATACAAATTGCAATAGACCCACTTATGAACGGTGCTGAAAAGCGTAAAGTCACGCCAACGGAATTTCTGCTACGCAAAAAGGAGGAGTGCTACTCCGACGACGATTACGAACTTGGTGTAGCGCTGACACCACATGGTGCCAAAGCTTACCGTATATGGGCACCCGATGGCGTGAAGCGCGGAGAAGTCACAAATGCGAAAGTAAGCGTTATACGTGACGAAAACAAAGGATACACTATTTACGAAATTGCGCTGCCTTGGGAAGAAATAGGCTGCGAGAAGCAAAGAATTAGCGCCCACACGTTTAGCGAGAAAAAAAGTAAATTTGTTTTTTCAATGGACCTATTGGTTAACAACTTTGACGGTAAAAACAGATACACTTTAGGCTGTGCTGATGCAATTGCCTTTGGTAAGTATCCTAGCAGGTTTATACCTGTCATGTTTGTAGAACGATGAAGGAGGAAAGGAGGTTTTTAGATAATCAAAAAATGCGTAAATTATATTTTTGCTTTGCCATTTTTATATTTATTTTTACTTCCTCAAACAGTAGTTCTCAGGAAGTAAGCCCTTGGATAGGGGAGTGGATTTGGTCGGAGCAGGGTGTTAAAGAGAATTATTTTAGGTGCACTTTCAATATAGAAAAAAACAATCCACCGGTGGAAGGGAAAATTGCTATAACTTGTGACAATGTCTTTGAACTATACTTAAATGGAGAATTTATTGGTAGAGACGAAGACTGGGCGACAGTAGAAGTGTATGATATAAAAAGTAAAATTAGAGTAGGCAAGAATGTTATTGCTGTGAAGTGTATTGACCCTGGGGGCGACTGCGGTGCACTACTTGTGGAAGGATATGTTAAGCTAAAAAACGGTATCGTGAAAATTATTGCAAGTGACGAAAATTGGAAAATGGCGCAAGAAATTCCACCGTCGCAGCTGCAACACTGGAAAGAATTATACTACGATGACACCACATGGAGAGCTGCAAAGCCCTACGGTAAACCACCAATGCCACCATGGGGCGCTCTGAGCTACCCATCTTTTGGTAAAGGGAACGATGTTCTTGTCAACGAATTAAAAATCTCAAAAGGTACGCCATTACCAGGGAACAAAATCAACCTCTCATGCAAAATTACACCTAAAGCTAAAGGTGTAATGCCAACCACAATAGGGATAAAGTTATTGAAAGAGGACGAGGTAGTTTTTGAGAAATACTGGGATGCCGCCTTTGCCTTTGTTCGGGAAATAACGCAGCAGTGGGCTGTAGATAAAACTATATCGTTTACTATAGAGGACGTCTATTTACCTAAATATTGTCCCCTCGGAAACGCTGCAATAGAGCTCATCATCCCTGGCTACCGTACTGATAAAACTTGTCCAATAAAAATAGGTCCTGAGGAAGTAATACATGTGCCACGGGCAAAAATTATAGCGAAAGATATTACAATAAAAGATGGATATCTTAAGGCAAAATTATACATTAAATCAGAAACTGATGAGCCACTATATGTGCAGATATATAAAGGTAGAGATATTTTAGCATTCGCGGATACAGTGCCTCTCTCTACGGAATTGAACGTCAAAATATCAACTTTACCCAAAGGTGAATATTATTTGAAGTTATGCCAACATAAAGCGCTTTGCGCAGATTGCAAACTATACAAGTTCAAAATCTATGATTCAAAGAACGAAAATGAATCAATGAAGCCTCTCGGATATGGAGAATATAGGGACAGGTTTGGTGTACCGCATAGGTGGTATATTAACCATTGCAATACGCTGATTCGCGACGGCAAGCCCTATATCCCAGTAGGGGGAATGTATATATCAGCTTTCCATAATAATTTTAACGTTGCTGATATAGAGAATAATGAAAAAAATTGGGAGAGAGACATGGAAAAGTTGTCTCTACTTGTATCAGCAGGTGTGTCAGATCTCTACCTTAACCCATGCGTAAAATGGGGTGGTAGGCCTGCATGGCTGTATCAGAGGCTATTTGATGCTATGGAGGAAAAAGGCATTTATTATGGCTGGCAGGTGACAAGCCCTATGTCGCCGTTAAAAGGCTTTTCTATATGTTTAGACAAATACTCATTAGAAATAGAAGGACCGGGGACTTATAACGTTGATATCATACCTTCCTGGTTAGCACACGTCAACGAGCATACGAAAGTGTTCTACTCAGTCGTAAATAACACTACTGGGGAAATCATTGCAGCTGGCTCCACCTCCTCCGTATCACCAATAAAAGGTGGCATTAGAGCGACTGTAAGTGTATCATCACTACGCAAAGGGGAAAAAGCGACCATCTACTGCATACCAGAAATCACTTTCACTGGCGATATGCACGACTACTGGACTGATTTCAATAAAGAATATGAGAACTCTATAAAAACGGTACTCAAAAAGGTGCGTTTAGGAGAAAAATTTGTATGTTTCATCGACCCCTTAGACAATGAGCAATCACTTAGAGATGAACACCAGCTGCTACCTTCATGTGAAGCATTCCAAAAGATGCTGTCTGCCTTTTTGAAAAATAAATACAAAACTATATCTAATCTTGCACATGCATGGGCACTGATGGACAAGGCACCAGCGGAGTGGGCATCTTGTGGACGACTAGTACCTATTGGCCGGGGCAAAAAAGGCACAATGTACGAAGATATAGGATATGTGATAGATATGACGACTAACACTGTGTACAAGATTGATTTAAGAAAATCGCAGCTATGGTATGATATTTTAGAATTTAGGAATTCGTCAATCAGGGATTTCAATAACCGCGCTGCCGATATCTTCAAGTCGGTGCATAATGTACCTGTAGTGCTAAAATTGACAGGCGAGGATTGCTTCACTAATAATAAAGAAGTTGGAGGTTTTGACGGTGTCGGGTTTGAAGCGTATGGGAAAGGCAACGAACTTATACGTGGCTGTGGCGGCGGCGTGTTCTCGCGTGCTGCGCAGGCAGCAAGGACAATGTGGTGCCTCGTGACAGAAACTAACATGTCAGGCCCGGAAGAGGAACATGTTGGTTACACCGATCCTCTAAGATTAGTAGAGGAACTAAACATTATGGTTGCTGGTGGCGCTAAAGGCGTCTATGTCTTTTACTTTAATGCCTGCGCTACCGGTAAGCCTCACGAGTTCTATAATTTTGACTTATTCCACGACGAAAGGCAACTATTCTGGCTCGGTGCATACAGCCAATTGCTAAAAAGTTCACACAAATTGCCTTCTTACAAAGCCGATGTAGATTTTCTATTCCCGGCAAAGCAGCATGGCATGGATGGCTTCAGAAGAGCACAGCCGGATTTCTATGGTCCTACGCCAGAAACTTCTATCTTAGGCAATGAGGGACGCTGGGCTGTGCCATGCTCCACCATACCAAAAACGGATAACCTACATGTGATAGTGAACCTCATTGATACACCTATAACAGAAAGGCATAAAGCAATATTAGAAGAGCTCATAAAGAAAAACGTCAAGGTAACTTTTATTGGTTTTAGGAAGGACTTAGGTGCTTTACCTTTCATAGATAAGTACTATACTAATATTATAACGACTGATAGTGATAACAAAGAGGTTCAAATATTGAATCCTGATGAAAGATGCAACATTCTTGCAAGGACCGCTGATAATAGAATGTTGCCCTGGGCAATTGAAGTAGATAATATTAGGATATTTGCAAAAGATGACTTTGAAAATATAGTCAAAGCTGCAACAAGACCTCCAGAAAGGAAAATAAATTTCCTCAACGATATACTGGATACGGAAGCACGCACATACGGCAAGGCGGTCTTGTCATTGTCCTTTGGTGATACTACATACCTCTGGAACACCTTATCTCAGGATGCTTACTTGTGGATAACAACTAAAAATGAATTAAAATACATGATTGGTGGGAATAGTTTTAAGTGGCACGGGAAAATGAATATTAAAATACCGAAACTACTAAGCTTACCTACTATAATTAAAGGACTCTCTGGGGAAGATAATATTGAAGGCATTGACGAGATAAATAAATTGTACGCCCTTGAGAAATGGAATAAAATAGCAAGTAAAGGTAGACAATTAGAGCTAAATATACCGGACATAACAGGACTTTCCGAAGATGAAATTTTGAAAACCGCGGAAATGCTTGAGAAGCAAGTGAAAGAAAAAGAAAATACCACTTATTTTTACAGAAATAACAATGTCGTGTTAGACGGCGACCTATCAGAATGGGAAAACATACCACCAATATATCTAACAGTGAAGGTCATGCAAGATTTTACAATTCCTTGCGAATACAAAGATGCGCGCTTCTACCTGGGCTACGATGACGAGAACCTATACATTGCAGGCGAAGTAAATGACGAAGCTGTGGTGAACCTCTACCGTGGCAAAATGATATGGAATGGCGACGCAATAGAAGTATTCGTTGACATAAACCCTGATATGGAAACAACATATGACGGCTACACTGAATACTGCTACCAATTCTTGTTCTCGCCAACAAATGCAGACTCCAAACCCGACATGGCTGTTGCCGGCAACCCTAAATTAGAACCCACGTATGCGCCTCATAATAACAAAGTTGCAGCAAAAATACATACCAAGGGGTATAACATTGAGTGCGCAATAAATTACAAAGAACTTGGCGGATGGAAGCCAAAAACAAACGCCAAAATAGGCTTCTCGTTAGCATTGGATGACGCTGATAGTGGGGATAGAACCGTGCAATATCTTTGGCGCGGCAAAGGCGACCTCTGGAGAGTTAGGACACGCTTCGGGAAAGCTATCTTGAGATAGGACAGTATCTCTTATACTACTTTTTTAACTTTTGCCATCCTATGTGAGAGAAAGTGCCATAACTAAACCAATTTTATGCTAAGCTAACCCCTTTCTCGTTATAAACTTGTGGCTTCTATCCTTGTAGACTGTATGTATCCCCGGCGAACTTATTAGTGGGATTGAAGGGCGAATGTCATTCTCTCGGCTCACTTCAACTGCGGCAGTATCCGCAACACTAAGTCTATCATTAGAAGTTTGTTTTACTTTATATATTATTTCTTATTAGTCTCAAACTCTTTCATCACATCTTTTATCTCAAGTTCAGTCCTTTCTATCTTGCTCTTGCACAACTTTATCAGCTCAACAGCGCGCTTAACTTCTTTACTTAAATCGTCAATATCTATTTCACCTGCCTGCAAGCGCTCAAGTATGCTATCTAACTCCTTTATAGCATCGCCGTATTTGATTTCTTTCTCTTTGCTTACCATGTTCCCTTTAACCCTCACCTTTAATGCGTGTCTTGTTTTTCCACCTCTTCAACTACACTTGACACCACACCGTCAACGATGACAGTAGTTATTGTATCGTCTCTTTTGACGTCGCGTATACTGCGCAATATACGGCCATCCTTCAACTTAGTTATACTGAAGCCGCGCTTAACAACGTTCATCGGGTCAAAAGATGATATAACCTTCTCTATATGATTTACTTCTTTTTTTTGAGCCTCAAGAAAATATCTTACGCGTAAAGGAAACTCTTTAGTTCTGTTCTGTAGTTCTTTAGTTAAGTTGCGGATCAAATTTTCTGGGTATAGAATAATTTCCTTACTCATAGAAGCTATGAACTCTATATGTTGCCGGAAGAGTTTATGTGTTTGTGAATCAAGAAACGTTGTTTTAAGTTCTAATGTTTTCATCTCATTCTTGACAAACTCTTGTGTATAAGTTATTATAGAGTCAAACCTTTGTTGAAGACTATCTATAAACGTCTTTACTGTATTCACGATGTATTGTGCCACTGCAGTCGGTGTTTTAAAGTACGTGTGTGCACACAAATCCGCTACAGTAATATTTATCTCGTGCCCTATACCTGTCAAAACTGGCAATCTGGAGTATGCTATTTTTTCTGCAATACGCCTGTTATCAAACCAGCTTAAGTCCTGTGTAGAGCCACCGCCACGCGTTATCACTATAACATCAAGAAATTTCAACCTGTTAAGCATCTCTATGCCATTGGAAATATCCTGCTCAACGTTTTTCCCTTGGACAAATACGTTATAAAGATAAATTTTGAACCCGTAGCCGCTGCGTTGCAGCTCGGAAACGAAATCGTTATATGCGGCACTGTTATACGAAGTTATTAAACCTATATTTAGCATAACTGCTGGTAAAGGCAACATTTTGTTTCTATCCAGCAACCCGCGTAATTTAAGTTCTTCTATCAGCTTTTGCTTATTCTGTGCGAGTTTACCTATTGTGTAGACGGTATCAATATCCTCTACAATTAAAACAAACGTCCCTGAGCGTATAAAAAAGTCGGGTTTACACAACAGCTTTACCTCAAGTCCATCTTTTAGTTCAAAATCAATATTATTTTGTTTAAACACCTCAAATAACCACTTCTTCCTGTCAGAAAATATAACTGCTGTAGCAGAAGATATCACCTCATCAGCTTCGGGATGCTTCTCGCATAGCCTAAAATATATGTCTTGTTTATGTTTATTCCTGTCATAATCTTGTATTTCGCCATGGACCCACAATAAATCGGGAAATTCATAATTTATCATTGTCCTCACAATACTGTTCAACTCGCGAACCGAGTAAACCTTCTCTGCAATCAGGTCCAATTCTTTTTCTTCTAACATATAAGATTATGAACCGCTTTATATTTTTCTCTTATTTAAGAATTTTCTCAATACTTCTTCCACATTTTTGTCTAGTAAATCTCCCACTTTGCCACCTAAACTAATTATCTCTTTAACCAAAGAGGAGGACAAATAAGTGTATTCTTCAGAGGGCATAAGGAATATAACCTCAACATCCGGTGCAAGCTTCCTGTTCATTAGTGCCATCTGGAACTCATACTCAAAGTCACTTATTGCACGCAAACCGCGCACCACAACGTTCACCTTCTTCTTTCTCAAATAATCAACCAACAAGCCGCGAAATATGTCCACTTCTATATTCCTACCAATGTCTTTCGCAATCTCGCGTATCAGCTTCACTCGGACCCCTACAGGCAAAACCGGTTTTTTATCCTTTGGTGGGTTCCCATTCACAGCGATTATTACTTTATCAAAGATTTTAGCTGCGCGCTTTATAACATCTACATGCCCCGCAGTTATAGGATCAAATGTTCCGGGACAGACTGCAACTTTCTCCTTCTTCATTATAAAAATCTTTACCCCCCCTTACTTCAGGCTTATTTTATTTTTTACTTACCCACCAGCCACTCTAAAGGGTTCACTGGCTTACCGTTAACCCTAAACTCAAAATATAGAGGCTCCTCGCCAAGCTCACCTATAATATCGCCTTTAGCCACTTGTGCATCCAAAGAAACTTTTACACTCTTTAATCCGCTGTATACGCTGTAGTAGCCGCCACCATGACTAATTATCACCGTATTGCCATACGGGTAAATATTACCAACGTACCCTACTGTGCCATCTGAAATTGCTTTCACGCTTTTATCAACACTTTCCGGGAAAGGCTGTATTTTTATACCTGCGTTGAATATGTAAGTATCAAGCACATCATGTTTCTGTTTGCCATAATATGAAACAATTTTACCTTCTACAGGCCACTCAAATTTTGTTTTCATAGACTCTATATATTGTTTTGCGAGATACTGTTTTTGCATTTCTTCTAACGTGTCCTTCTTTTTCTTCTCAAGATTATCAATGATGGATTGCAGTGTTTTCGCTGCAGCCCTGAGCTTCTCAACTTCCCTTTCATAGTATTCCCTTAACTTAACAGTTTTATTAAGTTCTTCTTCTTTCGTCTTCTTATTTTCAACGATAGATACATATTCCTTTTGCGTGACTTTACGCTTTTCTACAACAGAATGATACGCCCGTTCAAGTGTTTCCTTCCTCTTTTCAATTTTTTCTTTAGCGCTAACTGCCAAATTATACAAGTTATTTTTACTTCTCAGCAAATACAAATAATACGTGAGGTCCTTTAACCCGAAGCTGCCGTAAGCCCTCTTCCAGTATAAAATAAACATCACATCCTTCTGTAAACTCTCTTTCAGGTTGCATATTTCACATATATACTTCGTCAACGTAGACACAGCAAGGTTAATTTTTTCTCTAACCTCCGCTTCTAATTTACATAACTTATCAATTTCTGCCTTGCAATTCTTTATCTTCTCCTCGGTTTCTTTTAACTCATTCTCTATCTTTTTTTCTAATTTTCTTGCAGTTGTTTTTCCTTTTTCCAATTCTGCAAGTTTTTGTTGCAGCTGCCTCAATTCCTCGTATTTTTCCGTGATAGCCTGCTCGTATCTTTTTATCTCATCCTCGTAGTCCTGTATTGTCTTCTGCTGCTGTTCTTGTGTGAAGCTTTTTTGGAAACAACAAATCATAATCCCGAGGCACAAAATAAATTTCATCATTTTTCTTCTTCGCCAACAAGTTTATTCTTTTTGCAGGAGAAAACTTTCTACCACAGGAAATATAAAGAACACATAACTCGCATATACCAGTATATAATACAAAAGTGTTTCGGTATCTATGATTTTAAATTGGAATACTGTATATACCCTGTTGAGAAAATATAACACCATCAGCATCAACAAACAAACACTTATTTGAAATAGAACATGCAACACAAATGTATTGAATTTAGTAATAATCCTATCGTATGAAATGTACAGGCTGCATACGCCAAGCAGCAAAAATAGCGCCACAAAGAGACTTAATACAAAAGCGAAATATTTAAAGAGCTTCATTAGATGACTTGTGTACCAAAACATGTAGGGGTTATAGACAACTTTAGATACTTCTGGTAGGAGGCTTATTGATTGTTCCAAGTGGGACACAACTTCTGGTGTTATGGTTTTCACCACTATAACGTAAGGTAATGCTTCTGTCCCCACAATAGACAACGTCTCGTTAATGATAGGATTTTTCTTGAGTTCTTCTGCCGCATCTTTCGGTGACACGACAACGACATCTTTAATTTTGTTACTTGTGCTGCAAATTTTCTCTCTTATATCATTAATATTTTCTGCCTTCACACCTGTTTTTAAAAACACTGATATCTCTAACGAGTCAATATAAATTTTTGCCCAATGCTTCAAATTTACATAAAATAGGAAGAGTAAATTGATCAGCAGTGACGCCACTGCCGAAAAAAGGAAAATTTCACAGTATGACGCAATTTTTTTCATCTTCTTCAAAATTTACACGTTCAACATTTTGCCTCTCTCATAGTATTTCATAGCCTCGTCATACATATTTTTCTGTGCGTAACAATTACCTAATCGGAAGTATAGCATCCTGTTACTTTTATCCATCTCAAGTCCCTTTAAATACATCTCTATTGCCAAGTCGTAGTTTTTATCCTTCTCGTATATTAGCCCTAAGTAGAGGTAAACGTTACTAATTTGTGGGAAGGGTTTATTCAACGCAAGAGCTTCGTTTAACATTTCGGCAGCTCTCCTATACAAGCCCATCTCGTAATATATAGCTCCAAGCAGATAATAAGCCTTTGGCGAATAACTTTTAGAGATGATTTTCTCTAACAACGCTCTACCTTCATGGTATTTGCCTTTCTCATAGTAGATTTCTGCGAGGCTGACGTGTGCTGATACGTCGTCTTCGCTTCCCTGTATTCTATTTTTCAATCCTTCTACATACTCTTTCTCTTTCATATAATAATACATCCAATCATCAATATTTTTTTTAATCTCTTCCGAGAGTGCCAGCGAGCGCGCTATCTTTAAATATTTAGCTCCATTATTATAATCTTCCATAGCAAAATGCGCCTCCGCTAAATTACAAATTACTTTTATGTCCTTATTGTTTCTCCTGTACAGCTGCAGGAACAAATCCCTTGCCTCCCTGTATTGCTTCAATTTTGCATACATTGCAGCAAGCTCATAAGATATCTTACAATCCGTTGGGTTAAGCAAATAAGCCTTCTCTAAGTCTGAAGTGGCGCCCTGCGGGTCCGTCTCCTTCCTCATATACGCATTGCTGAAATTGTAATATTGCTCTGCAAGATTCTTTCTAACATCTTCCGACATTCCCTTCGCTATATTTATAAATTCATTTTTGTCCCTTTTATACAATAAATCCATTTTAACAACAAATGATATTGGAAGCTCGCCACACGCGTGGGACGCCTCAGGACGTGCTGCAGGAGAAAATAGTTTTTTTAAGACTGTTCCACAACGCTTAATTTTCCCATAAAGCACACCTATAATTTTATCTATTTCCATTCTATGGACTTTTATAAGAAAAGTTCCAAGTTTCTTAATATTTCTTCTGCAAATTCAATATTCGTTGAGCCGCCTCCTAAGTCGTATGTAAGTTTTTTGCCCTCCTGCAATGTTTTTATTACCGCCTTCTCAAGAGAATACGCTGCTTCATACTCACCTAAGTGCTCTAACATAAGTTTCGCTGACAATATAGTAGCCGTGGGATTAACTTTATTCATTCCTTTATACTTTGGTGCACTGCCATGCGTAGGCTCAAATATCGCTATTTCATCACCTATGTTAGCTCCCGGAGCCATACCTAACCCGCCAACTATGCCAGCGCATAAATCCGATACTATATCACCGTAAAGATTTGGTAGAACTAAAACATCGTAAAGGTGTGGCTTTTGCACAAGCTGCATGCATAAGTTATCAATGAGCATCTCTTCGTATACAATCTCTGGATAAAGTGGAGCGATTTGGCGCGCCACTTGCAAAAATAAACCATCCGTATACTTCATAATATTTGCCTTTGTAACCACAGTAACTTTCTTCCTATTACATTTTTTTGCATATTCAAACGCAAAACGCACTATACGCTCGCTCCCCCTTCTGGAGATGAATTTTATAGTTATGGCGGCATCCTCAGGAATGGCATTATTTGATAGAGATATTATCTGTTTTGCCTCTGCAGTACCAATGTCAAACTCTACACCACTGTATAAATCTTCTGTATTTTCGCGGATAACAACTATATCAACATTCGGATATAGGCTCTTTGTATTGGGGTACACTTTACAAGGCCGCACGCAAGCGTATAAGTCAAATTTTTTGCGTAGCGTGACGTTTATGCTACGGAACCCGCTACCTATGGGTGTCGTTATAGGACCTTTCAGTGCAACTTTATTCCTTTGGATGGATTCTATGACACTTTCTGGCAACGGTGTACCGTATTTCTCTATTGCTATTTCTCCGGCTTCAACTTCTTCCCACTCTATACCTACACCCAACCTATCAATAATGTTACGCGTTATATTCACAATTTCCGGCCCTACGCCGTCCCCCGGTATAAGTGTAATTTTATATCTCTTACTTTTTCCCATAATTACATCTCATCTACGCCCCTTCTCCCAAAAAACAATAAAGTACTATATCTTGAACATTTTATATTTTTTTATATGTTCCACTAAACCTCCGTCCTTAAGTAAATTTATCATAAACTTTGGCAACGGATGTATGTGTAATACTTTCTTTTTAGTTTCGTTCTCTATTATACCCTCGGTTAAGGAAATCTTCAATACATCGCCTTCTTCTATACCTGAGGTATCACACTCTACCACAGGTAAGCCTATGTTAAAACTATTACGGTAAAATATACGTGCAAAAGATATTGCAATCACGGCACTGACACCAGCATGCTTTAATACCAATGGTGCTTGCTCCCGAGACGAGCCACAGCCAAAATTTCTCCCTGCTACCACAAAATCGCCTCTCTTAAACCTTTTAAAAAACTCAAGGTCTATGTCTTCAAATAAATGCTTAGATAGTTCCTGAAGATTTTCTATATGGAATTTATAGCGTCCGGAAATAATGTAGTCAGTATTTATATCATCATTTGACCCATCTGGTTTGTATATGCGCCTTGCCTTACCGCACAAAATAAGGTTCTTCATGGCAACAAAACTCTTTCTTAAACCACGCTTATCCCCCTTTCTTTTGCAATGAAAAAATTATTACATATATTTCCTAGGGTCGGCAATTTTACCTTCTATTGCAGATGCTGCGACAGTTGCCGGTGAAGCTAAATATATATTAGCTTCAGGATTACCCATACGGCCTTTGAAATTTCTATTC
>Ga0272449_1002719_pt1 | contig 16120 bp, 18 predicted proteins | sample YNPCB0241_FD_198679 | JGI IMG/M metagenome (GOLD analysis project Ga0272449, IMG submission 198679) | Hot spring sediment microbial communities from Yellowstone National Park, WY, United States - YNP-CB-024-1 | ecosystem: Environmental > Aquatic > Thermal springs > Hot (42-90C) > Sediment...
TCCAACAACCATACTATATTTTTTTATAGGTAATGAATCCTAAGATCATATCTATATTTACCATGTTTTGCCGTATGTTTACGTTCAGAGATATTGAAGTAGATGATGGTGTCCTCATGGTTTTGGCTGGTGGAAGGGGGCTAGGTGTAGGTCTTCTGGAGCGCATAGGTTTCAAGAATGGGCCGCTAGATCCCAAGGACTCCTTAATCATCTCCATCGGATGCATGATCGTGACTAGCTTCCCACTGGTTAATATTATTAGGGGTTAGAGCACTTCTTCAATCTTCAGGGAACGCGCGCCCGTTTTCAACTTCTTGACAATGTTCTTCATAGCCTCCACGGCCTTTTCAACATCCTCATCTGTATGCTGCACCGAGACCGTCCACTGTTCATCATATCCAGCGGCTTGGGGTAAAACACCCTCACATAGCATGCCTAGAAACCATGCATGCCATAGTCCGAAATCCGTTTTGAGAAACTCCCTCCAATTTCTAACCTCCTCAACGCCGAAGTAGATAGTACCGCTGGCGGCTATCCGGGATATCTTATACTTGAGGCCGCTTTCCGCCAGCACATCTTCGTATCCTTTAGCCATTTGTTCACTCAGTGCCTGAGTCTTGGCAAATGAATCCTCTGTCAGTATCTTTGTCAGCGTAATGTATGCTGCTGTTGCCGACCATATGTTGGCGTTGAATGTTCCTCCGTGGGCTGTCTTTCTGGGACCTACAACGTCGAAAATCTCTCTGCTGGCGAGAACCGCGGAGAGCGGGAATCCTCCGGCAATGGATTTAGCGGCTACCATGACATCCGCCTTCACACCACACCATTCATAGACACCACGGTAGAACTTACCCGAGGTCTTTACCTCATCAAATATCAGAAGGCAATTATATTCATCCGCAAGCTCCCTCAACCCCTTAAGGAACTCTATATCCGGTATAATCACACCCATGTTCATGGCTATAGGTTCTAAGATTATTCCCGCAACATTGTTTCCATGCACCCTCATAACCTGTTGAGCTGCATCCAGATCATTATACGCGGCCACCACCGCTAGGTTTTTCAACTCATCAGGCATGCCCCAGCTCGCCAATACGACCGCCGGTGTTTGGGGATGACCCGCCCTGTGGGGGTCAGGCTTCACATTATACATCACCATCTCATGCGTGCCATGGAAGCAGCCTTCAAACTTGAGGATCTTCTTACGGCCTGTGAAGCTACGGGCGAGTCTTACGGCGAGAAGGGTGGCCTCCAACCCTGTGGTGGCATATCTCACGGCCTCGTATCCAAACCTCGATGTCAAAACCTCGGCAAGTTTGACCGACATCTCCGTCTCAAAACCGTAGATGCTTCCATCATCTATAACCCGCTTCATCTCCTCAACGAGAATGGGGTGGGCGTGGCCTGTTGCCAAACATCCGAAGGCCATGTTGAAGTCTATGTACTCATTCCCATCCACGTCCCATATCCGAGATCCTAATCCTCTCTTCATAAACAACGGATAGGGGTCGAATATTCTCCAATTGCTGTGGACACCGTATGGGGTTAGGTTGCAGGCCTTTTCATAGAGCTTCCTACTCCCTTGCGTCTTTTTACAAAACTCCTCAACGATGTCATGGGACACGGATGCCACCTTAAGGGTTGGACGGTGAGACGTTTAAAAGGGTTTAATAGGACTGTCAATCACCATAGGTATCTGAACATCCGATTGTGGTGAAAGCTTAAGTAGCGGTTTAGGGTATCAAATGTCTGAAAATGTCGCTCAAATACATTTTCGGGTATAAATAGTATTTAAACGGCAAATTTTATATCATTCCCCAACCCCATAAGACCGGGGACCATCAATGACACTCACGATACATGATTCATCAAACAACGGCAGCCTCTACACCGAGGCCAGCCAGATAATCCCGTCAGGAGTCTCATCCCACATGAGGCTTATGCCCAAACCCATTTACGCTGTGAAGGGTTTTGGGTCAAAGCTTGTGGATGCTGATGGAATCACATATATTGACTATCTTCTAGCTTTTGGCGCTCTTGTAAACGGCCATAATCACCCTGATATTGTTGCAGCGGTCAAGCGTCAGGCTGACCAGCTTCTGATGTGTGGATTACCCCACGAGTTGGAGATTGAGGTGGCAAAGAAGGTTGCTGCATGTGTGCCGAATGCCGAGATGGTTCTCTTTGCAACAACAGGAACCGAGGCTACTATGGAGGCTCTGAGGATAGCCCGGGCGGTCACAGGTAAGACCAAGATTCTCAAGTTTGAGGGCGCTTACCACGGTCACCATGACTATGTGCTCTGGAGTCTGGGACCCCTATCTATGGGGCTTGAGATCGCACCCTACCGATTGCCAGGTAATGTGGGAATACCTGAGGCCGTCGGCAAGACTGTGGTCATCGCTCCATGGAATGAGCCTGAGGCCGTGCGTAAAATAATCAAACGCTACCGCAGCTCCCTCGCCTGTATAATAGCCGAGCCTATAATGGCCAATAATGGGGTTATCCCGCCGAAGCCCGGATTCCTCCAGGAACTCAGGGAAATAGCCGATGCAAATGAGATCATGCTCATCTTTGACGAGGTGTTCACCGGGTTCAGGGTGTCCCTCGGTGGCGCTATGGAGTACTATGGTGTGAGGCCGGATCTGGCCACGTTTGCAAAGGCTCTTGGAGGCGGTGTCCCAATATCAGCCATAACCGGAAGACGGGAGATCCTAGAAAATGTGAGGCCTGGCCGCATATCCTTCGGCGGCACCTACAACGCTCATCCAATATCGCTTGCAGCCGCCTCTGCCAACCTCGATCTATTGATGCGTAATGATGGAGAAGCTATACATAGAATGTTCTATATGGGTGAGAAGCTGGCCCGTATAGTCAGGGAATCTATAGACGAGCTTGGTGTCAAGGCGGTCGTGCAAGGTGTTGGGCCAATGTTCCAGATATTCTTCACCGATAAGGAGGCTGTGTGGAGCCTAAGGGATGTGGAGAACATCTCAAAGGAAGCATACCATAGACTGCATCACGAGCTGCTGAAGAGGGGTGTGCTCATACACCATGAATGGTATGAAAGGATAACCCTCTCAACAGCCCACAGCGAGGAGGACATAGAAAAAACTGGTCATGCCTTCCATGAGGCACTTAAGAAAGTCAGGGACATCATGTAGGAAAAAATATATACTTTTCAGTTTTAGAGACCGGGGGAATGGAGCCCGCCGTCGAGCTTGAGAACATCGTGAAGAGATATGGGAAAATCACCGCTGTCAACAATGTCTCGCTAAGAGTGGAAAAGAACACATTTTATTCTATTTTAGGCCCAAGCGGATGTGGTAAGACAACTCTTTTACGTCTGATAGCCGGCTTGGAGATACCTGATAGCGGCATAATTAGGATGGATGGACCTGTCGTCAATAATGTACCACCCGAGAAAAGGGGTGTAGGCCTGGTCTTCCAGGGAACCGCTGTATTCCCTCATATGAACGTCTATGATAACATAGCATACGGCCTTAGGGTGAGAAAGACACCAAAGGATGAGATACGGCAGCGTGTCATGGAGATCATGAGACTCGTCAACCTTCCGCCTGAGACATATGCTACTAGAGGAGTCGACCAGCTTAGCGGTGGAGAGAGGCAGCGAGTTGAAATAGCTAGATCCCTTGTCCTGAAGCCAAGAGTATTGCTGCTGGACGAGCCGCTTGGGCCACTAGACCTTAAAATCCGTCAGAAGATGCAGGCCGAGCTTAAGAGACTCCAGAAAAGCACAGCTATAACCTTCATATACGTCACCCATGACCAGACTGAGGCTCTTTCACTATCCGATAAGATAGCAGTGATGAGGGATGGTAGTATAGTCCAAGTTGGAAACCCCATGGAGATCTACAATAAGCCCGTGGACCAGTTTGTCGCAGACTTTATCGGGGAATCCAACCTATTGGAGGGCCGGATTAGTGGCGGCGTTTTCGAAGCTGAGGGAATACCGCCAATCCAGCTAGGAAGCTATGATGCCCTAGACGGTAAACTAATGCTGGCCATAAGGCCTGAGCGTATAGAGATAATGGGTGCCGAGAACCTTGAGAACCGTGTTAGAGGTGTCATAGTAGATAAGACATATCAGGGTGTTTACACAGTCTTCAAAGTATCTGTGACGGAGAAACTGGTTCTCACCGTCTATGTAACAAAACCCGATGTTGCTGAGCATTTAACGGTGGGGGATCGTATAATGCTCGGCTGGCGTACATCAGACTGCGTCGTGGTCGGTGCATAATGAGGCTGGGCCGTAAGATACTGCTGATTCTCCTACTTCCCGCAACAGCGTTCTACATAATCTTTTTCATAATACCCTTCTTCATAAGCTTGGGCGTAGCCTTGGGTATCTTTCTACCAAGTGATGCGCAGATAAGCAGAGGCGAGATCTTCACCTTAAGATACTTTGAACAAGTGTTTGACCGAATTTTTCTACTGGTTCTTCTCCGCTCCCTCCTATTGGCTTCAACGACAACTGCAGCCTGTCTTCTGATAGCATACCCCATGGCCTACTACATTGCTGTTAAGGCTGAAAGATATAGGAGCTTCCTCCTCATACTGGTCATCATACCACTGTGGGTGACATTCCTGCTACGCGCCTACTCCCTCCTAACCCTTCTAGGACCCGAGGGGTTCGTCAACGGAGTCCTTCTATGGCTCGGCCTCATACGGCAACCCCTTTATCTCATCTACAATGAGAGCGCAGTACTCCTGGGAATGGTCTACAGCTATCTGCCGCTGGCCATACTACCTCTCTACAGCACGCTCATAAGGCTTAACAAATCCATCATAGAGGCTTCAAGAGTTCTGGGAGCCGGGCCGATCAAAACATTCATAAAGATCACAGTCCCCATCACTAGGCCAGGTATCTTCGCCGCTGTACTTCTGACATTCATACCAGCCGCCGGTGAGTTCGTCGTCCCATCGCTCCTAGGAGGACCCGATGACATATTCGTGGGAACACTGATCTACAACGCATTTCTCGCCGCAAGAAACTGGAACTGGGGAGCAGCCATGTCCCTCGTTTACATCAGCGTTGTCCTAATCGGCGTTGTCCTTTATCTCCGCCTCGTTAGAGAGGAGTTAAGGGTTTGAGGCTGGGGGACCTTTTCCTAAAGATCTTTACAGCAGCTATCCTCATCCTACTTTATACACCCATCTCTGTGATGGTTCTTTCCTCATTTAATGCGGGGAGAAACCTGCTTAACTTTTCAGGCTTCAGCCTCACCTGGTATGAACGGGCTTTAAGCAACCAGCGGATATTATCGGCCCTGTTCAACAGCGTAATGGTGGCGGTTGTGGTGACAGCTCTAGCCATTCTAATGGCCGTTGTGACAGCCTTCGCTGTAGACCGGATGGGTAGGAGGTTCACATTCACATATAATAACTTACTATATGTCTCGATAATCATACCGGAGATAGCCGAGGCTCTGACACTTGTGCTATTCTTCATCTGGATATCCTTCCCACTTGGAGTCTACGCCGTAATCATAGGCCATCTTGTATGGTTTCCCATCGTCTACATCGTGATACGTGCCCGGCTTGTTGGAATGTCGAGGGTCTTCGAGGAGGCTTCAAGGGTTCTCGGCGCCTCATGGAGCAGAACCTTCTTCCATGTGACACTACCACTTCTCCTGCCAGCTGTCGTGAGCGGCGGTTTACTGATATTCACATGGTCATGGGATAGCTTCCTCAAAACACAGTTTACAAGATCGCCAGGCTTTGAAACACTACCAGTCTACATCTGGAACACAGCTTCAGGCAGGGGCAGGGGCATCCTACCCGAGGTCAACGCCATCGCCACAATAAGCATCGCGGTATCCCTTCTACTCGCCTTCCTATACGTCAGGTTCAGGACGAGGGATTAGCCGACGAGGACCTCATTCCACGCCCTAATGAGAAGATCCTTCTGCTCTGGAGTACGGTTCAACCACATCTCATACTTTGCGATTATCTCCGCAGGCGGATAGATGCTCGGGTCACTCCTGACATCTTCAGGCAGCATCTCATATGCCAAAGCGTTGGGTGTCACAAGATTATTGAAGAGAACGTGGGCGACTTGGACGGTTGGCTCCAGCATAAAGTTGATAAACGCATGGGCCGCCTCCACATTCTTCGCAGCCTTAGGGATAACCGCCGAATCCTCCCATATCTCCGACCCCTCGGCAGGAGCCACATAGTCAACATTGTTAGCACTATCCTGCCACACCCACGTCTCGCTAACCCAAAACCTGGCTTCAGCAAGCCCTGGAATATACTCTGAGGTCCCAGCATACGTTGCCAGAAATGGTTTTTGCTGCTTCAAAACCTCAACGGCCTCCCGCACATTACTCTCAGAGATATCATTAATAGATCTACCCAGGACCGCTTTGATCACTACAGGAATGGTCTCGACGCCGCCCGGTATGATCGTAGCTGTCTTAACACCTCCTACCGGGCTATACTTGGGCAGGAATTCCTCAAAATCAAACAGGCTGTCAATGAATCCTGTGGGATAATCCTCCTCCGCAATCTTGTCAGTCCTGAAGGATACGCCTGTAGTGCCCATCTCCAACGGCACCGTGTATTCCCTTTTTGGGTCGAAAGGCGGGTTGAGTATCTCTTTAAGAAAATCCTTGAAGGCGTATCTTCTAAAGTTCGGTATCTTATCCCAGTCAAGTTTGAGGAGATACTTGTCATATTCATCCCGTGTCAAGCCGCCTGGAGTGATTGATATTACATCATATGGTATACTGCCTGTGGAAAGTTTGGCGAAGACCTCATCACTGGTGTCGAAGCTGTCGAATATTACCTTAACACCTGTTCTTTCCTGAAAGACTGTGAAAAGCTGCTCCGGTATAGTCTCCGACCACCAATAGACCCTCACCTCCCTATCCTTTATCTCATATTGGCTGATCTTCTCCCGTAGATCGCTTATCTCCTTTTCATAGCGTGCCACTATATCCTCAGCAGCCCTACGTGCGGTCTCCTCAATACCTATACCCCTCAGAGCGTAACCTCCAGCCGCTCCCGCAATACCGGCTGCAACGGCTACACCAAGGTATCTGAGAAATGAGCGTCGGGAGTGTCCGCCCATGGAAAACAGGGCTAACCACTGATAAATATTCTTTTCCCTATGTCCTGACCTGTGTCAACTAGGCGGCGCCTGCTGTCGAGCCTTCTTCCTCGCCGCACGTCTTCCACGCCTTCTCCTCCTGCGGCCTCCGGCCCTCTGCTTTGAATACTTCACTATTGTCTGGCGTATTTCAGGAGGTAGGGTGCTGAGGGCCTTGTTCAGCTTGTCGCTGAGTTCGATTGCTTCTGATATTTTCTGTGCTAAACTCTTTTTTGGCATGGTATTCCTGTGTAATGAGTAAATATAAGTTTTTATTTGTGATCAATGGTATGAGTTTCTCCAATGAGTCCGAAGCATCTTGAGGTTAATAGGTTGAATATTGATGAGTCGGTAAGAATAGTTAATGGTTTGAGGTCTGATCTCAGGATTTTGGCTGATAAGGTCAGGCCGGTTGTGGAGGATGTACGGTTGAGAGGTGATGATGCACTATTCGAATATGCCAGTAGATTTGACGGAGTTAAGCTTGATAGACACACTGTAAAAGTTTCCAAGTCTGAGATGGAGAATGCATTACATAGAATTGGGCCCAAACTCAGGAAGGCCCTCGAGAAGGCTGCATACAATATACGCACCGTAGCCCGGTATCAGCTATCAAGGCTAAAGTTCTCCAAGAAAATTGCACCCGGTGTTGAGATCATACAGAGGATTGTCCCACTCTCTAGGGTGGGATGTTATGTCCCGGGCGGAGCCGCCTCCTATCCAAGCACAGCATTGATGACTGTTATCCCAGCCAAGGTTGCTGGGGTTGACAAGGTTGTCGTCTGCACTCCCTCCGACAGTGGTGGTAGGGTTCCCGACCCGGTTATCGCATCGCTGAGGATAGCTGGAGCGGATGAGGTGTACAGGGTTGGCGGCCCCCAGGCAATAGCTGCCATGGCTTATGGATGCCAGTCGATACAGGCTGTGGATAAGATTGTGGGGCCGGGCGGCTCCTACGTGACGGCTGCAAAGTATCTGGTCTCGGCGGATGTCCCGGTGGATATGCTGGCCGGAGCAACTGAGCTCGTGGTTTACGCAGACGACGTGGAAGAGGCTGAGGATGCGGCCTATGAGCTATGCGCCCAAGCTGAGCATAGCAGGGATACTGTGGTGGGCCTTGTCACCCATAATAAGGAGGTGGCTGAGGAGTTTTCAAGATATATGGGGCTTATAGTTGCTAGGATGGATAGGTCTGCGATAGCTGCCGAAGCCTGGGATAGGAATGGTTTTATAGCCGTATGCGACAGCCTGTCAACCACCGCCAATTTCATAAATGGACTGGCCCCAGAGCATATCCTAGTGTTATCCACGAAGGGCAGAAAGCTTGCTCAGAAGATCGTTAACGCTGGTTTGATATCAGTGGGCAGGTATACGTCACCAGTGCTATGCGATTATGTTATAGGTGTGAATCATGTCTTGCCAACCCACGGGTATGCCAGGGTCAGATCCGGGCTTGGTGTCCTTGATTTTGTCAAGCCCATCTTTGAGGTGAGGGTTTCAAAGGGCGCTGCAGCAAGGTTGGGTAGGACAGCCGCCATCATAGCTAGGACCGAGGGGTTGGGCGGACATGCGGCCTCTGTAGAGAGGTGGTCCAGGTGAGAACGGCGAAGATTGTTAGGAAGACTTTGGAGACAGAGGTGGCGGCTGATGTGAACTTGGATGGAGTGGGACGTGCAGACGTATCTACGGGGTATAAATTCCTCAACCATATGATATCAACCCTTTCAAAGCACTCCCTTATAGACATCAGCCTAAGAGCAGGCGGAGATCTCAGACATCATGTAGTGGAAGATTGTGGCATAGTTGTGGGAAGGGCTATAGGCGAGGCTTTGGGGGAGAGAACGGGGATAAGACGATATGGCTACAGCATAGTCCCGATGGACGAGGCCATCGCATATGCGGCTGTAGACCTTGTTAAACGCCCCAAAGCTGTTATACATCTTGGGGTGAGGAGTGAGGTTGTAGAGGATACGCCGGTCAGTGAGATAACCCATTTCCTCGAAAGTCTGATCACGGCGATGGAGGCCACAGCTCATATAAGGGCGATAAGAGGGCAGGACGATCATCACAAAGTTGAGGCATGTATCAAGTCGCTAGCTATAGCTTTGAGGATGGCGCTAGAACCAGATACTAGAAGAGTTGACACGCCCTCGGCTAAGGGCCTTATGTAGGGTCTCCGACGTTAGAGATTTTAAGCCGCCATATCTTACAATAACCAATGCAGCTGATAGATCTCTCACAGGAGATAAGCCCCAAGACCCAGGTCTTCCCAACATATCCTTCACCATACTTCATGCTCTGGACAAAACGTGATATCTACGGTTTTGAGGCTGAGATCATGATGATGGCTGTTCACACAGGAACACATGTTGATGCACCCTACCACTTCACACCGGAGGGGAGGCGGATAAGCGAGGTTAATCCCGAGTCCCTCATCGGTGAGGCGGTTGTCGTTGATTTGAGCAGGGCTGCTGGGAAAGAACTGATAACCCTGCCCACATTCCTAGATGCACTCGGCAGAACTGGTACTGAGCTAAGGAAGGGCGACATAGTTCTGGTGAGGACTGGGTGGGATAGATATCAGAGTGAAGAGAGATACATAATGGAATATCCAGGATTGGGCGCTGATGTGGCTGAATACCTAGCATCCAAGAAGATCGCCGTATTGGGTGTGGACACGCCAAATCCCGACCACCCTGATGACGCATCATTTCCAGTCCATAACACGCTACTACCAAGGGACATTCTGATAATTGAAAACCTCACAGGCCTAGATAGGATAAGACGCCAGAGGCTCCAGTTCATAGGACTGCCCCTCAAGCTGAAGGGGCTTAGCGGCTCACCGATAAGAGCTGTCCTGGTAGCGCCATAGCTATCTGGAAACCCATCGGTTGCCATCTATATAGAATCTCAATAACCTAGTTTTTCCCTGGCTGACACCTATCCTCCTACTCACACCGATCCTAGGGACTACGTATCCATCATCCTCAAGCCACACCAAATCAGAGGAGCATAGATCCAGCCCGTCAAACCCTCTGTCGATTCCAAGAGCCCTGCAAAGCCTTCCAGGCCCCCGGGTATCTCCTGCAACATTCTCTAGAGGCTGGGCCGCTCTAATGAGAATGGCCTCACCTCCACCCCTCACAACGTTCATGCAGAAGTTGTTGTGGACCATGTATACGTATAATGTGCCGGGTTTGCTGAACATACTGCGGTTCCGGGGTGTCATGCCCCTGTAGGCATGGTTGGCCGGATCGTTCTTCACATAGGCCTCAACCTCCACAATCCTACACCTCCTCACCACACCGTCCCCAGCCCTCGTGAAGATCTTGCCCAAGAGCGATTTGGCCAGCTCAACAGCGTCCCTGTCATAGAACTCAGGTCCAAGCCTAGATGCATTCAACCCACTAGACCTAGATACCGCAAATCAATATTAAGGCTTGCAGCTTCTCCGTCCAATCCACCGCCCTCCCAAAAGACACTATTAGAAACAGGTATGGCTAAACATAAAGCCAGCCCATGAAAACTACATCTGAGGTGCCCTGAGGATTATCGCAGACCTCCAGATTCACAGTAGGTTTTCAGGCGCAACATCCACTAGGATGACCTTGGAGGAGATCACCTTCTTCGCCAAGATGAAGGGGCTGAACCTCTTGGGAACTGGAGACGCACTCCATCCAAAATGGCTTGAAGAGCTCCGCACAGGTCTCGAGCCTGTGGACCACAGCGGCCTATACAGGCTTAAGAATGATCAGGAACCAGCTGTTTATTTCCTCGCTCAGACAGAGGTGGCAACTGTCCACGCCTATGGTGGGAGGGGTAGGCGGATACACCATGTAATCCTGATGCCTGATCTAGAGATGGCGGAGATTGTTAGGGACGCCCTCAAGGGTTATGGTAATCTTGATGCAGACGGCAGGCCCATTCTCAATATCTCACCAGCCCATCTGGTGGAGATTATCATGGAGCTCTCCCATGAGAACCTAGTATTTCCAGCCCATGCATGGACACCATGGTGGTCTATATTCGGAGCCTTTGGCGGAGTTGACAGAGTTGAGGAATGTTATGAGGATATGACAAAGCACATCCATGCAATAGAGACGGGGCTGAGCAGTGATCCGCCAATGAACTGGCGTGTAAGCTGGCTTGACAACTACATGCTCCTCAGCTCATCCGACGCCCACAGTCCATATCCCTATAGGATCGGGCGTGAGGCGGTGATCTTTGAGCTCACAAATCTATCCTACAGTGAACTTGTTGACGCCATTAGGACCAAGGATAGGCGGAGGGTTGTGATGACGTTGGAGGTTCCGCCGGCCTATGGGAAGTATCATTGGTCCGGCCACAGGGAGTGTGGTGTAGGGCCCCTTAGCCCCGTCGAGTCCAAGAGGTTGGGATACCGATGTCCAGTATGCCGTAGGAGGCTTACAAAAGGTGTTGAGGAGAGGGTGGAGGAGCTGGCCGATAGAATGCCTGGTTATAAACCACCTGACGCGGTGGGATTTAAGACGGTGATCCCATTACAGGAGCTTATAGCAATATCTGCGGGCATGGGACCTGAGGCTGAGGCGAAGCTCATGTCCAAGAAAGTCTGGAGCGTATATGAGAAGCTCAACCACTATTTGGGAAGCGAGTTCACCATCCTGCTGGATACGCCGCTGGATCAGATAAGCACAATAGCCGGGCCGAAGCTGGCCGGGTTGATCGGTTTAATGAGGAATGGTAAGCTGGAGATAACACCAGGGTATGACGGCGTCTATGGAAGACTCCGAGCACCCACCATAGGACTCTGAGATTGAGGCTTATATGATAGTTTGGATGACCAACTCCACCGTCAGGCTTGGGGAGAACCTATGAGGAAATGGAGGACACTACAGCATAATGGCGTGGCCATACCGCCTCCATACGAGCCCAAAGGACTTTCAATCGTGATACGCGGCCAGAGGATTATGATGACACCACTCCAGGAGGAGATGGCCTATGCATGGGCTTTGAAGAAGGACACCCAATATGTCAAGGACCCTGTCTTCATATCCAACTTCCTCTCAGACTTTCTCAAGACCTTTCCAGAGGAGTTTCGGAACGCCACAATAGATGAGATAGACTTTAGTGAGGTCTTCCAATACGTTGATAGAGAGAGACAGCTGAAGAACGACCCTGAATATAGGAAGAAACTCTCCGCCGAGAGGAAGAAGAGGAGGGAGGAGCTGAAGAATATCTACGGATACGCCGTCATGGATGGTAAGAAATTCGAGGTGGCCAATTGGATGGTGGAGCCTCCGGGCATATTCATGGGAAGAGGCAACCACCCACTTAGGGGTAGGTGGAAGCCCAGGATTGGTCAGGAAGATATTACGCTCAATATCGGCGAGGATGCTCCGGTGCCGCCTGGGAGCTGGGGGAAGATAGTACATGATCATGAGTCCATGTGGCTTGCAAGATGGGATGACAAGTTAACGGGTAAGGAGAAGTATGTCTGGCTCTCTGACACAGCTACCATAAGGCAGAAACGTGACAGGGAGAAGTATGACAAGGCCCTTAAGCTGGGCGAGCATATCAATGAGGTGAGATCAGCTATCATGAAGGCCCTCAACTACGATGATCCCAAGAAAAGACAGATAGCCATGGCCTGCTATCTCATAGATAAGCTGGCCCTGAGGGTGGGTGATGAGAAGGATCCAGACGAGGCGGATACAGTGGGTGCTACAACTTTGAGGGTGGAGCATGCCAAGCTTTCGGGGACGAGACTGGCTTTGGACTTTCTAGGCAAGGATAGTGTTAGATGGCAGAAGGAGCTGGATCTCAGTAAAGAGCCTCCCATAGTCCACAAAGTCCTCACCGAACTATTAGCCGGTAAGAAACCCAGCGACCAGATCTTCGACGCTGTCTCCAGCAGGTCTGTTAATAATTTTCTCGGCAAGATTCTTAAGGGTTTGACAGCTAAGGTCTTCAGAACATATCTGGCCACCAAAGTCGTGAAAGAGACTCTCAAGAACTCGCCTTTAGACGTGGCTAGAAATTCGGAGCAGGCTGCGATATATTATGCTAGGCTGGCTAATCTCCAGGCCGCCATAACCTGCAATCATAAAAGGGCGCCGCCGAAGAATTGGGAGAACTCAATAGCTAGGAAAGAGGAGGCGGTTAAGAAGGCTGAGGCACATTTGGAGGAGGCTAAGAGGAAAAAGAAAAAAGTGAATATGGACAAGCTTATGGCTAGGCTGGAGAAAGCACGCTATAATCTAGAACTAGCCATTAGGACGAAGGACTATAATCTCAACACATCCCTCCGCAACTATATTGATCCTAGAGTCTATAAGGCATGGGGGCAGCTGGTCAAGCTGGACTGGAGAAAACTCTATACAGCCAGTCTCCAGAGGAAGTTCAAGTGGGTTGAGAGAGCTGGTGTGGGGGAGTTTGTGAAGGAGCTGATGACACCCATAACACAACTGGAGACACCGGCCATACGCCAATGAAGGCTATGGAGAAGGAAGCCATTAGAAAGACTGTATGGAGACTGCTGGAGGAGCGTGGGGTGGCACGCTTCCCCAGGCCTGCTGAGGGTAGAATACCCAATTTCGTAGGCGCCGAGAAAGCTGCCAAGCTTCTCAAGACGTCTAAATCGTACGAGTCCGCCGACGTTATCAAGGTAAATCCCGACTCTCCACAGCGGCCCGTGAGGGAGACGGCCCTGATGGATGGAAAGACACTTGTGATGCCAACACCCAGGATTGGAGAGGGCTTTCTAATGGTTAGGGGGAATAGTTTGTCTAAGTATATGGCCCATCATGCGTCCAGCATATCAGGCATGTATAGGGTCGGCCGTAGTGTTGATATTAGGGCGATGCCGCATGTTGATCTAATTGTTGTAGGCTCGGTAGCTGTCTCCAGAGATGGATGGAGGCTGGGAAAGGGTGAGGGATACGCTGAGCTGGAGTATGCGATGCTCCGTGACGCCGGCGTAGTTGACGGAAGCACTCCTGTCTACACTACAGTCCATGATCTTCAACTGGTCGATGAGATACCCCACACCGTCCACGACCTGCCAGTGGATACGATCTTCACCAACACATCCGTCATAGAGTGCCCTAAACAGCCGAAGCCAACCGGAATCATATGGGACATGCTGGATAAGTCGAAAATATCGGAGATACCACCTTTGGCTCTTATGTATGGGAGGAGGAGATTTTAGATTTTCTGCGGCGGCCTCGCGTATCTTACAACAGTATCCTGAGAAAGCTCAAGCGCCGTGAACGCCTCATCACCTATAACCCATGCATCATGCCCTGGCATGATCTCATACGCACTACCGGGAGTTATCTCTTTCTCCTCACCGTCCTCGGAGACAACCTTAAGCATTCCAGAGATAGCATACCCTATGTGATGCGATTGACAGCTCTCGGTCTTGACGATTGGCTTAACTGAGTTGGACCATCTCCATCCAGGTTGAAATGTAAGACGCATGATGGAGAAATCCCCCAGATTCAATAGGTCAGCCTGTCCGTTCTGAAATCTCCTAGTCTCTCCAGGCGAATCTATTACCTTGATCTTCTTAGCCATGTCTATATGATGAGAGTGGATGTATTAAGGCTACCTTACCAACCTATTTATGGGTCGTCTGGACGAGCTTAATAGATATCAAATTATTCTCAAAACATGTCGTCTAATGAAAATAAGAAGAACGTACAAAGAATAATAGATTCATACAATCGCAATAGACTAGAAATAATCGACGAGCTTTTTGACAAGAATTATGTCTATCATGGGATCGGTGAGGAGTCACAGGCTTCAAGAGATGAGTGGAAGATGTTCTTGCAAAAGATGCGAAAGGCCTTTCCAGATCAGAAAGTCTATATTCACGACCTAGTGGCTGAAGGCGACAAGGTAGCCTATAGGATGACTGTAGAGGGTACACATGGAGGGGAGCTACAGGGCATACCCCCCACTGGTAGAAAGGTCACAATTCAAACTGTCGGCATCATGAAATTTAAAGATGGCAAGCTTGTGGAAGAGTGGGAGATATATGATCTCATGGGAATGCTGGGCCAGGTGGGTGCATTACGCGCCTAGCATCGTCCAATTATAAAGTGTCTAAGCACATCTTCATCACACCTCTCGAGAATCCTGAAGCCGTTGACCGAGGCCCAGGCGGGGACATCCATATCAGCCCTTGGATTATCCGTCATGAGATGTACTTTCTCACCTGTGCCCAGCCTAGCCATTAACTCTGAAAGCCTAGACAGTGTCTCTGGACACTCTCCCCCAACACCCGAGATACTATAGTCCGGGATATGCTTGAAACATCGTAATCCACTCCCACGAAGCAACTCACGGATTAACTCGGCTCCAACAAAACTAGATTCATCCCAACCCTCGGGGATAACCTTAACGATCCACCCATTATCATACGGATCATCTGCGATCATATATGGTTTCTCCAGCAGGTTAGAGTTGATCTCTATGATGACACCTGCCATAGGTGAGAGAACCGGCCCATAGTACCGCCTAGTCTCGACCACCAGTAGATAGCCATCCCTAACCAACGACCTTGACTCAGGATATCTGACGTGGATTGGTGTTCCTATAAGACATAGATAGGGATGGGTTATGCCCAGTATTACAAAGTCCGCCAGCCTGCGTATCCAAACCCTGCCCTGACGATCGTAAGACAGGTCAGCGGGGAGTTTACATGACTCGGATGACACGTTATTCATGGCCGTTGGCTGTTGAAATGGTTTTAGCAAAATATTCGGTATTTATCTATACTCAGTCCGTATATACTATATTTTCATCATCCATATTAGGCAAATCGCATATTCTAAAATACGAAGAAAAATGAGCCAAATAACCCAATCCATAGTAGGTGAGAAACCCCAGACCAGCAATAAGCTTTCCATAATATTGTCAAAGGGAACCCTTGACATGGCTTACCCGGCACTGATGCTGGCCAATGCCGCGGCCACAATGGGGATGGAAGTGCATCTATTCTTCACATTCTGGGGAATGAAT
>Ga0272449_1002721_pt1 | contig 16111 bp, 10 predicted proteins | sample YNPCB0241_FD_198679 | JGI IMG/M metagenome (GOLD analysis project Ga0272449, IMG submission 198679) | Hot spring sediment microbial communities from Yellowstone National Park, WY, United States - YNP-CB-024-1 | ecosystem: Environmental > Aquatic > Thermal springs > Hot (42-90C) > Sediment...
ATCCCGGAGTCATACTTTCACCTTTATAAAGATTTGGGTCCATATTTTCAACAGGTTTGAATGCATATGGAAATAATTTATAATAAAGGTCAACTCCTGAAAAAAATCTGTAAGAAGGAGATATAGAAGCAAAAACAAAATTATATTCACTTTTTTCTTTCGGTCTTATTGCAATCTTCATCCCATATCCAATAATTTTTCTTTCTTTCAATAATATTTTTTCATAAGAGGTATAATCATCTGGTTTTCTTCCGAGAAGAAGGACTGATTTATCGTCATATATAATAGAAAATGGGAGATTTGGAGGATATAAAGCACCATAATAACTTCCTTCAATAATTCTCTCATAATTTCCATAAGGTAATTTTAACAATTCACAACCATCAAAAAAGAAAGATTCTTCTTCAGTGGAAAAGGGTAAATTCAATTCAATATATAATTTTTTTATTTTCTCTGAATTATTCCTTATTGAAATTTTACAGAATATTGCTCTTTTTGTCGGCTCAATAAAATTTCTAAAAGTGATTTCTCCGTTTTCTTTTAAAATTTCAAGTATATTTTTTTTATAGATAGTTTTCTTATTTAAAAATTTTATCTCCTCAAAATCCTTATCTCCATCAAAAATAGAAAAAATATCCTTATCAAATTTTAAAATATCTCCTCTCACGAAATCCTTCATTTGATGTAATTCACCAGAAGATGAAAAAACAAGCATTAAATTACCACCATATAACTCAAAAATATTCCCCTTTTTATTTAAACTGGATTTATTAAGAAAAAATTCTTTATATTCAGGTAAATTCCAGTTATCATAAATTTTGTTTTCATCAATTAAATAAAGAAATTTTTTAATTCCTGGGAAAATATACTCATCAAAAGAAATTTCTTTTAAATCATCCCATATTACAGAAAATTTGCCAGTTGTTGAAGAACCTGACGAATAAAATCTTATCTTTTTAATTTTTGATGGCTCTCCATCTCCTTTAGTCAATCCTCCTCTATAAGATGATGATGGATTAACATTAAATGTAAATTCAAGTGGCTCTCCAAGTGAACCCCAGATTTTATTTGTTGCAACATGCCACCATGTTGTCCAGTCATGTCTTGCAACAAGTTTATCATTTGAATCATAAAATTCAATTCCAAAATTTCCATGATATTTACCACCAATTATATCACTTCCTTCCCATTTTCCTTCAAAAGGCATAAAATAGAATTTTAATCTTTTACCCCTCATATCTATTTCTTCTTTATATACTTTTTCAATCCATACTTTTGGAGATTTATCATCTTTTAATTTTGAAACACTCCATTCCACACGGATTGATGATTCTCCTTCCTTAAAATAGGTTTTTTCTTTAACAATTTTCACATTCTCAACACCTTCCTCATATCCAATCTTAAATTCATCAGGATTATCAAATGATTCCTTAAAATAAATTGCTGATTCAATTTTAAAAATTAAAATTAAAAATGGAATAATAAATTTTTTCATATTGAAAGCTCCTTTAAAAATTTTTCAAGTGCAATAATTCCAAAAAATGTTGATATATCCCTCTGAAATATTTCCCATTTATTATTTTTGAATAATTTTGAGTGATAAAATTGACCATCGGAAAGTTGGTTCTCAGTTATAAAATTGAGACATTTTTTTGCTCCATTTAAATATCTTTCATCTTCAAATAAAAGATATCCATCTATTAAAATAATCAAACACATACCTGTTGCAGTTCCATCAATACCTTCACTTTTTCCATCATATGTTCCATCTGTTTTTATTCCTGAAATTATACTTCCATCATAAAGTTGTGATTTTAAAATTTTATCAAGGACTCTTACTACTGGAGGTATTAACCATTTATATTTAAAAAATTTATATGCCTCAATCAAAGGATAACCAAACCAGTAAAGTCCCCTTCCACTTAATGGTTTTATTTCCTTATAAAAATAATGTGAAGAATACCAGTTTCCATTTAAATCCTGATTTTCAACAATATATTTAATCTGGTCAAAAAAAGTATTTAAATATTTCTCTTCACCCGTTTGTCTGTATAACATTAAAAAACTTGCATCATCATGGATTGGTAATGGATTTAAATGTTCCCATTTTTCAATATCAAGAACCTGACCTATTACACCCGGAGAATATAAATTTTTTATAATCCAGTCACCAGCAAGTTTTGCACTCTCAATATATTTCCTTTCCTTCGTTTCCTCATAAAGTTCAATTATTCCTGATAGAGATTCAAATATATCAGAAGGTGCTATCTGTTTTTTTGATGTATATGCAGGTGTTTCGTAAGCACCAAAAAGGGGAGATTTTTCATCAAGATATTGAAGTGAAAGAATAAAATCACCACATTTTTTTGCCCTTTCTATTAAATCCTTTTCTTTTGTTCTTCTATAAATTGATATTAATGCTCTTATTGCCTCTCCATCATGCCATATAAAATCTCCATGAAATGAACCATTTTCTTTCTGAATTGAGAAAACCCATTCTTTTGCTCTTTCAATTGCTCCAATAATCCTCCCTTTTTCCATCTCCATTATATCTCCTTTTTTATTCCTGAAACTTTTTGAGCAATCTTAAAAATCTCTTTTTCCTTATCTTCACTTAATGGATGGAATTTTTCCCTTTTCAATAATTCTTTCGTCTTTTTAATTGCATTTTCAATTTCAAAATTTATTGAGATATTATTCATAAAAAATGAAAAAATTTCTGGAAAAAACATAATTTTTCTCATTTTCAAAATTGTGTCTTCCTTATCAATAAAACTGCCACCTATCCCAACTTCCTTTATCAATTCATAGTTAATATTATTTTCACTTACTTCTATACCTTCAAAAAATTTATTCAAAGTTCTGCAGATTTCAGCATCAATAACCATCTGTTCAAGACATCCACAACTACCGGCAGGCCCCAAAACTCCGATTCTAAAACTTATCCTTTTTGTATCAAAAACAATTAAAGATATAAGAGAAGTAAATACTCTTTCAAATGCTGCCTTTATTCCAGGAACAGGTGAATCTGTATCGCCAAGATGTCCTCCTTCTGGCAAAAGACCATAAAATCTGCATAAATCAGGAATTGCTGAATTCATTATAACTGTTAATGGATTTGCATAATTACCACATCCTGTTCTCATATCAATACTTACAGGATTTCCTCCATATCCTTTTATTGGTTGATTAAATATATAATTAAGTATCCATCCAGAAATTGTTTCAGCATTACATAAAGTGATTGTTCCTGCAATTTCAATCGGTCCTGTTGCTCCAAGAACTGTCATAGGAGTTCCAAAATTTACATTTATTCCAATATTTATTGCCTCATATGCAATATCAAGTGCATCTTCAGGATATCTTAAAGGAGAAGAAATAAAACATTGATAAGTTGGCTTTTTTCTTCCTGAAATTTCACACATTTCAACAACTGGTTTTAAACTTTCCTTTTTTAAAATTGGGGCAGATGATGGTTTTATACTTCTTGTTAATGCAACAACCCATCCCCATAAATCCTGATAAGGAATACAATCCATTGGTAGAAAAAGAATACCATTACCGCTCACCTCATCAATTTGATTACCAATTCTTACCGCCTTTTCTGCATCTTCTAAAACTGGTTTTCTTCTTCCTCTCTCAAAATCATAAATATTTGGAGTAAATCCACCAACAGAACCTTTAATTTCAATTTTTTCACCAATTTCTATTTCTCTTTTTTCTTTTTTTATACTATCAAGAACTTCTTCAATCAATGGTAATGGAAATTTAACAATTTTATTTGTAAAATCAACTATACACCTTGAACTTAAAATTTTTAAAAACCTATCATCTGGAATTTTTACACCAATTTCAGAAAGAATTTTTAATGAAAAGTAATGAATTTTCTCAATCTCTTTTTTACTCAAAACTTTATATTCACTCTTTGGGTCAAAATACATTTTATTCAACCTTCAATTTTATATTATCAACAATAAAGTTTGTTGTTTCATAAATATAATTCAAAAATCCAACTTCAAAAATCTCAATTTTCTCTGGAATTTTTGGACTTCCCTCAATATTAATTGCTTCTTTTAAATCAATATTAAAATCAAACCATTCATTCTGCTTCAAATCCCATTCACCTGTCTGGATTTTATTTCCTATCCAGGATAAAAAAGTATAATTATCCGGTTTTATACCTTCAAATGCATTTAATCTATTTTTTTCATTATCCCATCCCCATGATTTTTTATTCTCCTTTATCAAATTGAATTCATTTTTCCCTGAATGGATAACAAAATAATAAAATCTATAAACAGGGCTTTCTTTTTCAACTGGTCTACCTTTTAAATAAAATGAAACAAAATAACCATTATATCTCTGTAAAAATTTTATTGAAAAACTGCACTTAAGTGATCTTGTGGTATCCCATATTATATCAGGGTTTATTTTAATACCTGGAGGGATATATTTTACACCTGATGCAAAAATATTTAATCCATATTTTCCATCCCTTGAATCCTCAACGATCTTATACTCACTTCTACCATCTATTTTTTCCCATCCAGATAATTTCCCTTCATTTTCAAAACTTCCATATATCTTTAAAATATCACTTTCCTGTGAAAAAATGAGAAAAGAGATTATTAAAAATAAAAAAATTTTTTTCATTTTTCCAACTCCATTTTTATTGACTTAACCAAGAAATTTGTATCATAAATTGTTTCAAATGGATTTTCTCCATCAAAATAGGAAATATTTATCTCGTTCTTTTCCTTTAAATATCTTTTTTCAATTTTCCATCTATTTTTTATGTAATTTGTTTCCCATTTTTTCCTTTCAATTTCATTACCATTTATTTTAACAATAACAATCCCTCTTTCTGGTTTAAATGGAACTCTCCCTTCAATTTCAAGATAAAAATTTTTAAATTTATCAATATCAGGAATTTCAAAATTGTATGTAGATGAGGTCCCATTATAAATGAAATCACAATTATGTGCTTCATATCCATTTAAATTTTTTATAAAAATTATTTTCCCATCATCCTCAATTTTTTCAGCAACAGGGTCTGAATAATAATATGGTTTTCCTGATTTTACAAGCCATTGGTCTCTCATCCTTTTTTTAATTTTTTCAATTATTCTATCAATTCTTTCAATCTCTTTTTTATCAGGTATATCAGGCTCAATCTTTTTTATTATCTTTTCTTCATACAATCTTTCATTTGCCTTTTTAAAATATTCCCAGTAAGGCAGGTGATTTTTCCATATATCTGAACCCTTTTCCGGGTTATTCTCTCCATAAAGCCAGCAACCAGGTCCTGTTCTTACAAGATAATAATATTCCTCTCCTGCTTTTTCTGGTGTATATTGTGGATAGTTTGGATATGTAATATAATCAATGCTTGTTAAAAATATTCCTTCATATCCGAGTTTTTCCCTTAAAAATTCCTGTCCTTTTTGAGGTAATTTTTGATTTCCTGTAAATCCAGTCCAGTAACAATTATCATCCCAGACAAAAAATGGTATCTCTTTTTTACCAAGACCTTTACATACTCCAACCTGCCACCAGCTTCTCTCTGGATTTAAATACCAGTCATTAAATGGATATATACAGAAAAATATTTCTTTATCTTTGTGAATCTTATCCCTGAATTTTGAAAGTTTTTCTGCAAGATATTCCTCACAAAAATTTCTGTATTTCTCAATAAGATTCTTCTTCAATAAAAATACTTTTCTTTTTTTATAATCAACCTTCTCATCAATATTTTCCCTTTTTAAAAATTCATAAAATACAATATCAGAAAAATCCAGGTCCAATCTACCTTCTCTATATGGCTCAATATCAAATAAAATTCCATCAAAAATATTAATATTTTCTTTCCTTTCAAATTCAATTATCTCATTTATTAATTTATAAAATCTATCTTCCCAGAAATTCTCATCAAAAAGTGATGGCAAATAATTTGCCCAGAATTTTATAGGAGAACCATCTGAATTAATTAGTAATTGATAATTATTTTTTACATTTGCAATATATCCAAGATGAAAAATGACCTTTAATCCTTTCTTTTTTGCATATAATGCTGCTATTAAACTTTCTCCATTTAAAGATGGGTTTTCATTATAGGGATAATATCTTAATGTTATTAAATTAAACTTGCATTCAGAAATTTTATCTATAACCTGGTATATTGTATGGGTATGCTCTGGCCTTCTTTCTATTCCTGTAAGCCATCCACAATAAATCCTTATCCTTTCATCAATTATCCATTTCAATTTTTCATTCAAATCCTTCAGTTTACCAGTGTCATAAGTATAAACATTAACAGGGAAAACTGGATTTGATTTTATCTTTGATAATTCTATTTCTGATAGATCAAATTTCTCCCATTCTTTATATTTGTGATACCAGCCACAAAATGTATAATACTGATTTATGGGTTTCCTGTTTCTGCATAAATTTATTCTCCATATATTCTTTTCCGGGTCAAATTTCAATGAACTTATGGGTAATTTTATCTCAACAGCATATCCATCCTCATTTATTTTTGTTTTTACATCTGCCTTTGAATCCCATTCTGTTATTGAACCTGACAGATACTTATCATAAATTTTACCAATAGCATTAACAACAATTTGAAAATAATCATCCTTATCAATTTCTGTCTGTATAAATATCTCAACTGAATCATCCTGCCAGATTTCCGTATCATTTTCTTTCTTTTCAGTTTTTATATTTTTTATAAGTGGTTCCTTACAATCAAATGAAAAAATTAAATTTTGCCCATCTGAAAAAATTTTACATATTGTCTGAACTTCTTTGTCTTCTTTTTCATCTTTATAAATTCCAGTCCTTCTTTCAAGTTTTAAAATAACAGGTTTATCTATTGAAATTTTTATTTCTGAAAATATGAAAAAAGAAAGAAATATGTATAAAAGTAAAAATTTTCTCATTCTTTTTCCTTTTTAAATGTTATGGCTCATGGGTATAATCCCTTTTACTCATATCATAATAATAATATTGAGGGTCAGGGTCTCCATTTGTATTTGGCCATACTTTTACCCAGTCTCTTGTTTCCCATATTCTTACACTTCCATCTGCCCATACAGCATTAATTCTCTTACCTCTTGGAGGTTGCCTATAATCAGAATATGGCTTTCCCGGCTCATGGAATTGTCCATACTCATAAAGTATTATCGTTTTACTTGGATTTTTTAATCTGTGAATTGGAACACATACCCATGGAAAGCTGTCTGTCAATCTTGCAAATGGATACTGACATGTTCCCATATATGAATAATAATATGCATAGGATTTCCCTAAAGACCTTAAATAAGGTGATTTTCTCCATGAAGGACAGAGCCATACATCACAAGGATATTTTCTACCAACATAAGGGTCAATACCTGTAAAATATACTCTATAAAGAACTTTAAAATGAAAAACAGAATAAGACGGGTTATAATAATAGTAATGGCTTGGTAAATATCCATTATAATCATCTGCATACTGTAAAAGAGCAAGACCCAGTTGTTTTAAATTGCTCATACATACTGCACTTCTTGCCCTTTCCCTTGCATATGATAGAGCAGGTAAAAGCATGGCAGCCAGAATAGCAATTATGGCCACAACAACAAGCAATTCTATCAGCGTAAATCCTTTTTTCCTCATATTTCCACCTCCTTTCTTTTATACATATTATACATATTATTTATTTTTTGTCAAGTTTTATTTTTTTATTTCTCCAAGGTTAAATGTTTTTCCATATACTCCTATATATTTAAGCATCTCAACTGTTTCTGGAATTGCTTTTCTTGGCTCATCCCAGTAGTACCATAACTCATCTGAAACATGAAATTTACCATAGTATCTATATTTTTTATCAAGTATATCAAGAAGTTTTTTTACATTTGTTTTTAAGTCCTCTATATCCTTGCCTGAAATGATTAACTTTTTATCCTCAATTCTTATTTCAGAATCTCCTTTTTTTAAAATTATCATATAATTATCTGCCTTTTCTTTCTTTACAGGTATTAAAACATCTTTTGATTGCTCTGACCCATATTTATACCAGAATTTAAAATAATCACTTATCCAGTTTGCAAACAATCTCTCATCCTCTGAAGATATAATTATTGAACTCTCCTCATATGGAAATCCAAGAATTTTTTCTTCCTCTGTCTTTATCTTTTCTGATAAAAATTTTATAACTAAAATATCACCTTCATTTAACATTATCTCAATTTCTTTTCCCTTAAAATTTAAATCCTTTCCATTCAATTTTAAAGAAGAAAGAAAATACCCATCTGGTGAATTGATGATGAATTTATGTTTATCTCCATATGTCCTTAAAAACTTTATATCAATTTCAATATTGTCTGCTTTTTTTATTTCCTTTGTTTTTATCCTTATGCCATCTCCTTTATATCCAGCAATACTCCTTAAAATCATAAATTCTCTCGGAAAAAGTTCAATATTAAAAATTGTATTACCATCCTTTATTTCACTTTCAAATTCATATTCCCACCAGTTTGTTAAAACTGGAGAAAAATTTTCAAAATATTTACCAATTATTCTAATTTCTCCACTTATCCTTTCTCTTGTTGAATTACCAAATGTAAAATATTTTATATCCTTACCAAATCTTGAAATTAAAATATTGTCAGGTCCTTTTGCTCCTGTTAATGGCTCCCATCCTTTCTCTGAAATCTCAATAAGTAATGGTAATAATTCAAACATTTCAGGAATCCCTCTTATCAAATCCGGAGACGGTAAAATTCCATAATAAAGAGATGCAATAATTAAGTGTTTCCATAAACCCCTGTATGCTTCAATTATTTCTTTTTTTGAAAACTGCCTCCAGTTAATATTTTCAAGTATATCCCTCCTTAAAGTTGAATGTATACCCATTGGCTTTCTTCCCATAAGTAATCTATAAATATCAAGAAGTTCCCTCTGAGTTTTTTCATATGTATTTATCCATCTCCATTCAACCATCCCTCTATCTGCCCTGAAAACCATCATATATGGCATAGGATGTTCTCCTGAAGGATTTATCCAGACACCACAATTATATTTACCATCTTTTGTTTTTAGAGAATGAATGAATTCAAAATTTTTAGCAAGCGCAACTCCTTCAAGTATATATTCTCCTTTATCATCCCATGATTTTGGTAAATCAACCTCTTCTATAATTTTTCCATAATATTTTCTATTCCCCATACCCCCACTTGAATCTACTGCAAAACCACTTAGATTAAGTTCATCACTAACTTTCTTTATTCCTTCTTCAAAAAACTTTCCAAATCTTCCTCCATATGAAAACATCCAGTAAGCAGTTTCATAATGATATGTCATTAAAGATGGTTTTTCTGATATTTTTGATTCAGGAAATTTCTCATCAGCAAGTTGTGATTCACATCCATTCCATATATAAAAATAACCTGCAATATCATATGGAATAAGTTGTAAAAATTTTTCCTTTCTCCATTCTCTAAATTTTGAAGCATTTACCTGCCATTGATAATACCTCTTTGCATTTTCTTCATTTGCTGGTCTATAATCCCATAATTCTTCATTACAATACCAGTCACCTTCTCTTTTCCATGGTCCATAACACCAGCAGACACTTGCTTTTATCCTTCTTAAAATTTCATTACTCATTCCTTCATAATAATATCCATATGGAAAACCTACAGTATCAATTCCTCCAATCCTTTTATCTATTTCAGGATAAGGAGAGAAAAAAGAAGGGAATGTATCATAATATTTGGAAATTGCATATTTAAAACCAAATTCTGATGGAAATGTTAATAAGATAAACCTTATTTTCTCTTTTTTCTCAGGGTAAATAACTATTTTTGTTGAATATGAGAATGTATTATCTTTTGAAAATCTGCTTGAAAAATGTGATAAATATTGTTCAGGTGTTATACCAATACCCATTCCATAATTTTCATCATATACACATGAAAGAGGAAATGTTGAATTTACATCATCTCTTATTATCTCCTCCTTTATATCTTTATGCTCATATCTTCCATCAAAAAATATCCATTTTCTTTCCTTCAAAGGTAAATTTATTTTTACTTCAATAAATCTTTTCTCATTCTTCAAATTCTTTATCTCTAAATTCCATATTAAAAATTCTCCTTCTTTTTCAAATAAGTTTGAAATAAAAAATCCATCTCCTTTAAAATCAAAACTTAATTTCTCCTTTTCTTTTTTTAAATTAATTATATCCCACAGGTAAATCTCTTTTTTTGGCCCTCTTTCATGAATTGATAAAAAACCTTCCTTTTTTAAAATATTATCACCATTAAATTTTATCTCTTCTATCTCTCCATTTTTCCCGAATGAAATTTCAGTTGAATTATTTTTAAAGGTTATTTTTTCACCTGGATATGAAAGTAAATAAAGTAGAAAAAAAAGAATAATTTTTTTCATCTTTAACCCCCTATGGAATATTTAAAATTTCTGAAAGATTTTCAACTTCTTTAAATTCTCCAAATATAACTTCTGCCTTCTCATTCGGTTTTTTGCTGTTGAAATAAATTAAAATTTTTGTTATCTTATCAAATTCATCCCTTGCTTTCTCAAAATAATTTGAAGAACCTTTATCTCCAACTTTTATTATTATTCTATTATTCTCTCCAATTTTTATATTATGCCATGCATTCATACTCACTCTTCCCTTCTCATCATATAATGAAAAAAATAAAGTCGGAACAACATTGGTTATCGGTCTTACAAATAAAATAAAATTTTTATTCCTTAAATCTGTTGGTGGTAAATTTATCTCTATTCCACCTGAACCTGTATTTTCTAAAATCCCTTCCCATATAACCCTTAACTCTTTGCCTCCGTCCAGTAACTCAATTTTCCCTTCTTTACATTTATAACCTCTATAAAAGGATATATTTTTCAGTTTAAACTTTTCTCTCACTTTTCTTATTGCCTCAAGATATTTATCAATGTAATCCTTCCCTGGTATAAATGTGCTTGTTTGGAGTGTCCCTGTATATATCCATAAATATTCATCTGTAATCTTTAAACCATTTTCAAGAGCATATGCAAATTTTTCAGGGGTAAAATAATTCTTTGAAAGTTCTTCTGTATTAAATTCTCTATGTGGATAGTCAAAAGAAAGAGCAAATCCTGCACTTACCCTCTTTTTAAAAATTTCTGGATATTCAGTCACTGATAAACATTTGTTTTTTACTGTCTCATATGCCTTTCTAAAATGTTCTTCCTCTGTATATCCATAAGAATATATACCTCTTCTATGAAGTTCCGGGTCTACACTTGCTATTTCAACAAATTTCATATTCTCTCCAAGTTCTGAAAGCATACCATCAAGAAATGAAGGCAATAGTGAATATCTTACTTCCTCTTCAGGGCCGCCTCTACTAAATTTATCTGTAAAATACATTGAATATCCGGTACTGTAAAAAATTATTATATCTGGAAAAATTCTTTTTGTTATTTTCATTATATCTCTTCCTCTCTGCTTTGCTTTTTCCTTATATTCTGCAAATGGTCTATCCTCTCTTTTTGCTTTATGGTGGGCATAACGAAATAATTCACAGTCATAATCATAATGTTCAAAATCAACAAATATACCTTTTAAATTTCCTTCTTTTGCAATCCTTATAAAAATCTCCCAGTTATTATATATAATCTCCCATCTTGTATCATCAAACCAGTTCAATCCTTTATCCTGCCCTTTAGTTGCTACTGCACATGCAAGAAAATTCTCTTTTAAATTTTTCCATTTAGGCACCTTTAAATCCTCTATTACTTCTTTAAATTCATCATATTTAAATTTCCTGTCCCCAAATAGATTCCAACCTAAAAGATTTCCCGTGGCTCCATTTCCTGTTGTAGGCCTTTTCCTGTCTATTGCAACACTTATACCTATACCATCAAATGGAAGTTTATCAAGTTCCTGCCAGTTTTCTCTCACAAATATAGTATCCCTTGTCGCCCATCCATAATAAATAATCTTCTTCTCACTAAAACTTAAATTAAAAATAAAAATTAAAAACAAAAAAATCATTTTTAAAAATTTTCTCTTCATAACTCCTCCTTTTAATTATGTATTTTTGATTAACCATTTTTTTAATTCCTCTGCTTCTTTCAAATTTTTTATTCCACCATATATTCCAAATTGATAAGCAACTCTTTTTGCACCAAGTTCCTTATGAAATATTTTTAATTCTTCTACTGATTGTGGATAAATTATAACTGATTTTTTTGCTTTAATTATTTTTTTAAAAAGTTCAATCCAGTAAATATGTGGTTTGTTTCCAGCACCTGGAACCCATTGAATTGCATCTATTTTTTTTATTGAGAGTAAATCATCAAGATGTTTTAAAGCACCCGGACCATCAAGATGAAAAATAGAACGGTCAAGATAATTTGCCTCATATTCAATATATGGTAAGGCAAATTTTCTAAACATTTCTGGTCCTATCATACATATAAAATCACACTGGATAACAGCAAATTTGCCCTCACAATAAAAGGGTATCCATCCACCTGTTCCCCATTTTTTCATATTACCAGCAATATACAGTGTCTCATAAATTTCAATGAAAATATCTTTTATCTGTTCAAGTTTATTTTTTATAACTTCAGGCCTTTCAATCAAATCAATGCATAAATTCTCACTACCCCTGATTGCTCTCAGGATTTCAAGATGTGCATGAAGGTCATTAACACTTATAAGAAATTTACCATCACCATAAATAGAGGCAAATTTATGAAACTCAATAAACTTTTTAAACCATTCATTTTCTTTATCTATCTCCAGTTTTCCAATATCATCCCATCTTTCAACAAATGGCTTAACCCATGCAGTTCTATTATCAAAAACAATTTCAATTTCAGGAATATTCAAAAAATAAACTATCTGGTCCGGGCCAAAATAGGGTCTAAAAAATGGCAAACTCTCTGCAAAGAAAATTGTATTCTCGCAATATTCTTCAAATTTTTCACATGGTGTTTTAAAATCTCCATCATACCCTGAAATATATGGTGGTAAAATTTCCTTTTCCGTCTTTGGAATATTCAAAATCAAAATAGGTCTATCAATAATTTCACCTTCCCAGAAAGCACTGAAATATTTTTTCACTTCTTCAAAATCATCCTTATATTTTAATTTTTGCATATCTCTATTTCATTTAAAATAAAAAAATCATCTATTAATTCATTATCCTTGAAAATTTTAAAATAAAATTTATATCTGCCTTCTTTTTCAATTCCTTTTATTTTATCTCTGACTGATATGCAATTTTCAGGTGAGAGTTTTTCAAAAAGGAAATCTTTTTTATTGTCACCTAACATTAATTCAACTTTTATTCTTTCCATCAATTTTGGAGAGGATATATATAAAGTAAAATAGATATCTTCCCCTGTCTTATACTTATCCTTTACTGGCTCTAAATCTACAGCAATATTTGGCGAAATATAGGAAATATTTTCAAAACCATTAAGTGCTACAAGATATGCTTTTATTTGATTTGTTTTTTCAGGAAATATCACTTCAAGAGTTATCCCATTTTTTTCAATAAAATTTCCATTCCAGGAGTAAAAAACAATATTTCCGTCAATATGCACTTTTTCAATTAAAACTCCACCAACCAATTTCTTTTTTTTATCAATTATACAAAACCATCCCTGTGAAGGAGAATAGAAATAATTATTTTCAACCGGATGAAAACTTTTAATTTCTTCTTTTTCTGATATATCTGTCAAATTTCTTATTCTTTTATCTGACTTTGCAACAGGAATAAATAAAAAATCATTTTCATCAAATTCTCCACCAATAAGAAAAACAGGATGAAACCAGAAACTATTTCCAGATTCTTTTTTTACTTTTATTTCAAGCAAAGATGAATTATTATATAAAACTACCTCTCTTTCAATTCCATCCTTTTTGTTAAATAAACTTATGCTTATTTTTTCTCTACCACATTCATTAATTTTATAATCATATTCTCCCTTTCTTAAATTTCCTCCACCAGGCCATATCCAGTCAGTATAACCTGCTGAATTTGTTCTTTCAATAAAAACCGGGCTTCCAGGATATACTTCCTCTTTATATATTTTGAAAGGAAAAAGAATCCCTTCATTTTTAAAATTATATTTAGAAATTACTCCACCATATTCAGGTAAAATTTCAATTTCAATATAATTATTCTTTGCGTTTATTCTCTCATAATTCTTTTCTTTATAAATTTCAAGTTTGCATCCAGAATTTTGCGGAAATAATTGGAGTGAAAATAAAGAAAGAAATATTATAATTCTCATAAAATCAAAAATCCCTCTCTTTTACACTTTCTCTTTCAATAATTTTAAATCTATCCCAGGGTCTTTTTCTTTTCCTTTTTCCTTCTATTATCTCCTTTAAAAATTTTACCGCTTCTTTTCCAAGATTCATTGTTTCAAAATCAATTGTTGTTAATGAAGGACTTGATAATGAAGAGATGGAAAGATTACCTATACCCATAACTGAAATATCGTCAGGAATTTTGTATCCCTCTTTTTTCAATCTTTCAATACACCCAATTGCAAGTAAATCATTCCCACATAAAATCGCATCAACTTTTTCCTTGAGTACCTTTCCAGTTAATTCATACCCTTCATTTTCCCTATCTATTTCCCCTTTTTTATAATAATGTATCTCTTCAATTCCCTTTTTTACCACAAACTTTTTATAACCCTGATACATCTTTAAATAATAAGGAAATGAAATATCCCCTGAAATTAAAGCAATTTTTCTTTGTCCTTTTTCCCATAAATATTCAGTTGCTTTATAAATAATTTTTTCTATTGGTATTACTATTCTCGGGAAATAATAAATTTTTCTCAATTTTTCCACTGTATCTCCGATTATTACAAAATGAATATGCTGTTTGAAAAGAAATAAAGGTAAATCTTTTTTTATTCTTCCAGCAATAATTGCTCCATCTATCTTTTTCTTTTTTAATATTTCCTCCAAAAATTTATCACCATCATAATAAGTATAAAACTGTAAATTCCATAAATTTTCCCTGCATCCCTCTTCAATCCCTGAAAATAAAACAGAATAATGATGGTCAGGGATTCTATGATTTGAGAGTATAAACATTATATTTTTAAATGATTTTTTTATTTTTTCTTTTATTTTCTTCCCAACAAATGTTCCAAGTTTTGGTCTCCTGTAAATAAGCCCCTCTTTAACAAGAATAGAAAGTGCTTTTTTAAGTGTCCCTATACTTACTTCAAGGACTTCTGCAAGTTCATATTCTGGAGCAAGCTCATCTCCTACTTTTAATTCTCCATTTTCAATTTTCTTCCTTATTATATTTGCTATTTGAATATAAAGTGGAACTGGTTCTTCTATATCTATTTCCCTTTTTATTAAAATTCCTATATTTTTTTCCATATTTTTCTCCATTTTGTTTATATTATACATTATATTTTAGAAAATTTAAACAGACATTTTCTGGATAATATCAAGGTATTCAAGTTTTACTGGTTTTGTTTTACTTACAACTTCTGAAAGGGGGATATAAACTATTTCATTTCCCTGAATTCCAACCATATAACCATATTTTCCATTTAAAAGTATTTCAACTGCTTTATTTCCAAAAATTGTTGCAAGTTTTCTTGTAAGATATGTAGGTCTTCCTCCTCTCTGTATATAACCCAAAACTGTATATCTTATTTCTCTTTCAGGTAATTTTTCACTTAATATTTTTGATAGATTTTCTGCTTTACCTGCTCCTTCTGCAAGAATTATTATACAACTTTTCTTTCCCTTTCTTTCTTCTTCTTTGATTTCCTCAACTATTTTATCAATTTCAAATTTTACTTCTGGAATAATAACAATCTCAGCACCACAAACTATTCCAACTTCAAGAGCAAGATTTCCGCATTCTCTTCCCATAACTTCAATTATAAATGTTCTTTCATGACTTGTTGCTGTATCCCTTATTTTATCTATCGCATCTATTGCTGTATTTACTGCTGTATCAAATCCAATTGTATAATCAGTTCCGTAAATATCATTATCTATTGAGGCAGGAATATGGACAACAGGAAAATTGAATTCAGAATATAAAAGATAAGCACCTTT
>Ga0272449_1002722_pt1 | contig 16109 bp, 15 predicted proteins | sample YNPCB0241_FD_198679 | JGI IMG/M metagenome (GOLD analysis project Ga0272449, IMG submission 198679) | Hot spring sediment microbial communities from Yellowstone National Park, WY, United States - YNP-CB-024-1 | ecosystem: Environmental > Aquatic > Thermal springs > Hot (42-90C) > Sediment...
TCTCTGCTATACAACAAGAAAATGTTGAGGTACCAATAGGAGAAGTTTATGAAGGATATAAAAAGTATTTAATAAGATTACCAATGAAGTTTGAAAATCCGTTAGAGATTAACAATCTCATAGTGGGAAATTTCATGGGTAAACCCGTGTATTTATATCAAGTTGGTAAAGTTGAAGATTCTTACACAGATAGAGTTGGTGAGACAACTGTTAATGGTAAAGATTCTTTGTTGGTTATAATAAGAAAGAAAGCACAAACAAATACTGTTGCAGTATGTTCTGCAGTAAACAAAAAGTTAGATGAATTAAGAAAAAATTTTCCACAACTTAAAATAAATGTAATAATGGATTCTTCCGAATACATTCTAAAAGTTGTAAATAATTTGAAAAACACAATCTTAATCGGTGGAATACTTGTGATACTGACAGTTTTGTTTTTCTTAGGAGATATTATCCCAGCGTTTGTCATTGTTTTACAGATACCGATTTCGTTAATTTTAGCATTTTTGTTTTTATACTTATTTGGTTATACAATAAATATGGTATCACTTATGAGTTTATCTTTAGCTATAGGTATGGTTGTTGATAATTCCATCGTTATAGTTGACCATATTTTAAGACATATAACCTGGGGTAAAAAACCAGTTCAAGCAGCAATTGATGCACCTTCAGAAGTTTCTGGTGCTATTACTGCATCAACTTTGACTACTATTGTAGTTTTTGTTCCTTTACTATTTGTTAGCGGTTTAATTCCATTGCTTTTTAAACAATTAGCGATTGCAGTTATTGTAACATTGTTTGCTTCATTAGCGATAAGTTTAACATTATCACCAATGATTACATCAAGGTTGTGTTCAGAAAAAGAATGTGAGAAAAAAGGTGTTGTATTTATTTCAAGGATGATAAAAAAAATAGATAATTTTTATGAAGATATTATAACATGGGCTTTAGGACATAGAAAGACAGTAATATTTAGTTTCTTAAGTGCATTTTTAATTTCTTTATTCATCTTTATATTTTTCACAGGTAAAGAATTTATTCCAAAAAGTGATGAAGCTGTTATTAACTTAAGTTTTGAGACATCAAAAGGTATGCGTGTTGAAGAAACATTTAAAATTGCAAGACAGATTGAAGAAGAGATTTTTAAAATTGTTCCACAAAAATATTATAAATCAGTTCTAATCCGTTGTGGTGAAAGTGGGACAAAAGGATTGTCAGCTATATTTGGTCAACAGGAAGCGTCTAACACTGGCACTATTATGCTCTCTTTAGTTGATAAAGAGTTTAGAGATAAAACTTCAATTGAAATAGCAGAGATGTTGAGGAACAACTTAAGAAAAATTCCTGGATTAATAAAACTTGAGACATCAGCACAATCTTCTGCATCTTCAATGTTGTTAGGTGGAACTGGTAAGGCGGTCTCAATTGAACTTCGTGGTAATAATTTAGATGAAAGTTTAAGAATTGCTAATGAAATAAAAGATAAACTACAAAAGATTGAAGGTATAAGAGATACAACAATAAGTTTAGAAGAAGGTAGTTATCAAATTATTGTAAAACTTGATAGAGAAAAAATTAAGATGTTAGGGATTTCTTCAGGTTATATCGCTGACACATTAAGAAAAACATTCTATGGTTATACTGCATCACAATATACACCACCTGCAGGCGGTATTGTTGATACTTCATATGATATTTTTGTCAAAGTTAGTAAAGATTATAAAAATGATATAAAAAATTTAACTGATTTACCAATAGTTCTACCTTCAGGCAAGGTTATTCCGTTGCACAATATAGCAACTTTTGAAAGAACAATTGCACCAAGAGAGATTCAAAGAAAAGATGGTGTAAGAGTAGTAAAAATTGAGGCAGACACTTACGGCAGAGCATTGAGTAAAATTAAACAAGATATAGACAAAATGTTAAACACAGTAAAACTTCCTTATGGGTATAGTATAAAATTTGGTGGTGAGATTGAACAACAAGCATCTACATTCCGGGATTTAACTTTGATGTTATTCTTAGGTATTTTGCTTGTATATTTAATAATGGCGGCACAGTTTGAAGATTTCTTAGACCCATTTATTATAATGTTTTCAGTACCGTTTGCAGTTGTTGGTGTTTTAGTAGGTATATTCTTATGGGGACAGAATTTTAACATAATGAGTTTTGTTGGACTACTTTTACTTGTAGGTATTGTTGTAAACAACGCTATTGTTTTAGTTGATTACACAAAACTTTTAAGGTCAAGAGGGATGCAACTACTTGAAGCAGTAAAAGAAGCATGTAAAACACGTCTTAAACCTATTCTTATGACCGCAATAACAACTATATTAGGCACTCTACCTATGGCCTTATCCCGTGGTAGTGGTGCTGAGTATTTCTCATCAATGGGTGTATCCATTGTCTCAGGTCTTACATTTTCAACTTTTATAACCCTAATCTTTGTCCCAACGCTATATACCGTAATACATTCAAGAAGGAAGAATAGTTGAAAAGAATTTTTAATTTTTGTAGTTTGATAAAAATTTTAGCGTAGCCCAAAAATGAAAAACAGAAATTTTATTTCAATATTGATTCCTGTATATAAAGAGCCAGAATTATTGGATGATATTATAGATAAGTTGTTGAACAATGAGTATAAGGAAAAAGAGATTTTAGTAGGTATTGATGGTGAGGTTACTGCTGAAGTTCAGAAAATAATAGATAAATATTCAGGCAAAATCTTTGTTTATTCTGATGGAATTAGGAGAGGGAAACCAAAGTTGTTGAATTATTTAAGTAATTTTGCTAAAGGTGATATTTTTTTATTTTTAGATAATGATGTTGAACTTCCAAAAGATAAAAATTTTTTGGAGAAGTTGAAAGAAGCATTAAATAATTATGATATAGTTGAATTACCAAAAGAAGCTATTGTTAAAAACTTTTTCTCAAAATTGATAAATTATGACTTTTTAGCTTCAGCAGTGCTTTGTTATATTGTATCCAAATTTTTTAAAACAAATTTGTTTTTAAGTGGTGCAGCATTTGGAATTAAAAGAGATGTGTTTGAAGAAGTAGGGAAGTTTTCTGAAGTAATCAATGAAGATTGGGATTTGATGTTAAAACTGTTTAAACTAAGAAAAAAATATTTTTTTGCTGTTAATCTTAAAGTTAAAACAATTGTACCTTCAGATTTGAAAGAGTGGATAAGACAAAGAGTTAGATGGTCCATAGGGATAAAATCTTGGTGGAAGCAGGTTGTTAAAGATATAAAGCAGTTTATAAGAGGTTTGCCTATAATATTTAATATAATTTTGTTTTGTTCTGCACCATTAATCTTTGGTTTAATAATAAAAGAGTTTAACTTTTTTAGCAAATTTATTCCAACATTTATCATTTTAACACATCATTTGAGTGCAAACTTGGGGCTAACATCCTTTGTTTATCTTTTATCAATTTTTGTTTTGCTCTTACAAGGTATTTTACCGTTTCTTTTTTCACTACTTATTTCTTCACTTACATTTTTTGTCTTCTCAAAAATTTTAAAATTTAGATTTAATTTTAAAGAATATTTGATATATTCTTTGTTTTACTTTCCTATTTTAATACCTTTTTATATTGCTTGCTTTATTTTTGAAAAAACTTTAATAAAACCTTTTGTTTTAGCAATTGATTGGAAAAGTTGATTTTAAAATTTAGAGTGTAAGGATTTTAATAAGTTCTTTTCTTATTTCTTCAAGAAGGTTTTTGTCATATTCATACTTTATTGTCTCTTTATACCCTTTTATTAATTTCACAGTTTTTGCAGTAAGTCTTCCGACATTTATAGCATCCATTAAGGCTTTATCATCATACATAGCTTTTTTTGCTTGGTGTGAGTATGCCATTGCCCATGGTGGAATTATCGCTCCCATACCGTTAAAAACTGTTAAAATATATGATATAGTTGAAACAACTCCACCATCTGCACCAACAGCTATTGCAGAAACAACTTTGTTTTCTACATAGCTTTGTTCTCCATATGTTATCATATGTTCTAACGAGGTTATTCTTTCAATTAATGCTTTTAATGGAGAGGAAATAGTAAACCAATATGTAGGAGTTGCAAAAATGATACCATCAGAGTGATATATTTTTTCAAGTAGTATTTTTCCAAAGTCATCAAATATGCAGGGAAATCTGCAATTTGGCTCACCGTCATTTATACAACCAATACAACTTTTTATCTCTCCATCATATACACACATTATTTCAGTTTCACACCCTTCTAAGTAAGCAGCTTTCATTGCTGCGTGTAAAAGTTGTGCTGAGCCACCATTTTTGTGTGGAGAGCCAAGAATACCTAATATTTTCATGCTATCACCACCTTTTAAAAGAAGTTTTGTGAAAGATTATCGAAAGTTGTGTAAAAGAAAAGTTGATTTTGAAGTAACAAAATTATATAAAAATTCTCAAATTTTTTCAATAAGTTGGATGAAAAATGATAAAAATAATTTCAGGCGAGTTTAAAGGTAGAATATTAAAAGCACCAAAGAATATAAGGCCCATTCTTGCACAGATTAAAAAGTCAATTTTTGATATCTTAACTCCATATTTAGAAGATTGTCTATTCTTAGACCTTTATGCAGGAAGTGGTGCTGTTGGGATTGAGGCGCTTTCTCGTGGAGCAAAGTTTTGTTTTTTTGTTGAAAAAGATAAAAGATGTCTTAGAGTTTTATCTCAAAATATAATAAGTTTGAATTGTCAAGATAGATGTTATATTATCAAAGCGGATGTGTTAAAAGATTTGTTTTGGGTTGAAAAAACAAAGAAAATTTTATATGAAAAATTTAAAAGAGAAAATTTTGATATGATTTTTGTTGGTGCTCCTTATTTTGAAAAAGAATATAACTTACTTAATTTATCTTCTCCTACAATTGAAATAATTTCAAATAGTAGTTTGTTAAACAAAAATGGGATTTTGGTTGTTCAGCATAGTAAGAAAGAAGTTGTTGAAACAGATAAATTTATTTGTTTTAGAGAAGAAAGTTATGGAGATACAATAGTTTCTTTTTTTAGGTAAATTACTTTTTTAAAATTATTGACAACTGAATTTTTTTGTTGTAGTAATAATCCTCAATTAAGTTCAAAGCCAATAGTTTCCCAGATATAATTTCTATGAACTATTAACTATTGACTATTAACTATCCCGCACTTGCGGGATTGACTATCAACTAATTTAAGGAGAAAAAGATGAAAATATCAACAACTATTGCTAAGTGTACAAAGTTTAACTACAAAGTGGAAAGAAAATGGTATTTAATAGATGCTACAGGTAAACCTTTGGGAAGATTAGCTTCGCAAATTGCAAAACTGTTAATTGGGAAACACAAACCAATATACTCTCCTGATAAAGATTGTGGTGATTTTGTTGTTGTGAAGAATGCTTCAAAGGTTGTCCTTACGGGTAAAAAGTTAAAACAAAAAATTCTTTTCAGACATTCGGGTTATCTTGGCGGAGATAAATACATCCCATATGAAAAAATTTTTCCTGAGAAAGCAGATTTCATCCTTAAAGAAGCAGTAGAAGGAATGTTACCAAAGAATAAACTTAGAGCAAAAATGATTAAAAGATTAAAAGTTTATAAAGATGATAAGGTAAATCTTAATCAACAAATGATAGAATTGAAAATTTAGTTTTAGGAGGCTAAAATGGAGAATTTAAAAACAGATACAAAATTAATTTCTGCAGTAGGAAGAAGAAAGACATCAGTTGCAGTAGCAAAACTAAAAATTGATACAACTGATATAGTTGTTAATGGTAAGTCAATTGATGAATATTTTGGTAATAATATTTTGCAAAAGCATAATGCAATATCACCATTATTAGTGACTAATTTAAAGAATAAAATTGGATTTGAGATAGAAGTTAAAGGCGGAGGAATAACAGGTCAAGCAGGCGCTATAAAACTTGCGATTGCAAGAGCTCTTGTTGAATATGACCCTAATTTGAGACCCGTATTAAAGAACTATGGTATGTTGAAACGCGACCCGAGAATGGTTGAAAGAAAAAAACCTGGCAAACCAAAAGCAAGAAAAAGCTTCCAGTGGACAAAGAGATAATTTTGAATTAGGATTAATGAACAGATATTAATTAAAGGATTTGTTGTAGTATTTTGATTTTTTTAACTATGAACTATTAACTATCCCGCAAGTTGCGGGATTAACTATGAACTAATAAGGAGGTTTGATGAAAAGAAAAGTTTTAGTTGAAAGAATTGCAAGAAATACTCAACAAAGTCCACTTGTTGTACAGAAGGTCCTTCGTGAATTTGTGAAAGTTCTTGCTGAGGCATTGAAAAATGGCGAAGTTATAACTATCTCAGGTTTGGGACAGTTTAAAGCAAAACTTACAAAACCTAAAATTGGTAGAAATCCAAAAACTGGAGAAGCGGTTCCAATTCCTGAAAGAAAAAAGATTTCGTTTAGACCAACAGATTGGATAAGAAAGTATGTAAACGAGTAAAAATAGTTGATTAGTTCAGAGTTATTAGTTTAAGAAACTAAAAATTATGAATGAATTTAAACCTTCTGAAAAACTTGAACAACTTCCTCCTTATCTTTTCTCAAGAATTAATAAGCTTAAAATAGAAGCGTATCAAAAAAATTTAGATGTTATAGACCTCTCAATGGGAAATCCTGATTTGCCAACAGATTCTGCAATTGTTGAACGATTATGTGAAACTGTTAAAGAACACCCAAGGACACATAGATATCCTCAAGCAAAAGGTATGCCTAAGTTTAGAAATACTGTGGCAGAATGGTTTTTAAAACGTTTTGGTGTAAAACTTGATCCTGAGAAAGAAGTTTTAGCACTTATTGGTTCAAAAGAAGGCGTAGCTCATCTTTGTATGGCTATGCTTAATCCGGGTGATTATACATTAATACCTGATCCTTCTTATCCTGTATATTACAACGCGACAATTTTAGCTGGTGGAAAACCATATTTGTTTAAAATTGATCCTGAAAACAAATATTTACCTGATTTTTCTAAAATACCGCAGAAAATACTTAAAAAAGCAAAGATTATTTTTTTAAATTATCCAAACAATCCTACGACTGCTGTTGTTGAAGATGAAAGTTTTTTTAAAGAAGCAATAAAATTTGCAAAAAAGAACAATTTGATTTTATGTTATGACAATGCTTATTCTGAGGTAACATTTGATGGATATATAGCACCATCTATTTTACAGTTTGAAGGTGCAAAAGATGTTGCAGTTGAATTCCATAGTTTCTCAAAAACATTTTCAATGGCAGGATGGCGTGTAGGGTTTGTTGTAGGTAATGAGAAAATTGTTGGATATTTAGAAAAATTTAAATCTTTTATTGACTATGGTGTTCCAACTTTTATCCAACTTGCTGCAGTAAAAGCTTTGTTAGATTATGAAAGAATTGTTGAAGAAGTAAGAAAAATTTATCAACATCGTCGTGATTTGACAATAAAAGAATTTAAAAAGATTGGTTGGGATGTGGATGTTCCTAAGGCGACAATGTATCTTTGGTGTAAATTACCGGAAGAGATAACAAAACAATTAGGTTCACTAAAGTTTGCAGAGAAGCTGTTGGTTGAGACAGGTGTTGCAGTAGCTCCGGGAGTTGGATTTGGTTCTAATGGAGAAGGATATATAAGATTAGCATTAGTTACAGCGAATAATAGGTTTCACGACGCAGCTTTGAGGTTTAAGAAAGTTTTTAGAGAATTAGGAGTTGAGTTAAAAAAAATAAAAAAGTTATGAAAACAATAAAAATAGGACTTATAGGTTTAGGTAGTGTAGGCGCATCACTTTTAAAACTTTATCAAAAAAATAAAAAAATTATAGAACAAAAATCAGGTTGTGATATAGAGTTTAAAATTGTTTGTGATAAAGATGAGAGTAAACAGAAGAATGTTTTAATTGAGGCAAAGTTCACAACTGATTATCGTGAGATATTAAAGGATCCCGAGATAGATATCGTAGTAGAATTAATTGGAGGGATTTATCCTGCGTGTGAAATAATCACTGAAAGTATAAAACATGGAAAACACATTGTTACGGCAAACAAAGCTGTCCTTTCAGAATATTGGGATAAGATTTTCTCTTTAGCTAATAAATATAATAAAACGGTTTATTTTGAAGCAGCTGTAGCTGCTGGTATTCCTGTGATACAATCTTTAAATGAAGGACTTGCAGGTAATAGAGTTTTGAGTATAACAGGTATCCTTAACGGAACAACAAATTATATTCTTTCTTTAATGACACAATATAAAATTAGTTTTGACTCAGCATTGAAGAGAATACAAAATTTAGGTATTGCAGAGAAAGATGTTTCATATGATATTTCAGGATATGATACCGCATGTAAACTCAGTATTTTAAGTTCTTTAGCATATTTTTCATGGGTGAAACTTAAAGATATTTATATTGAGGGAATTGAAGATATTGAATTACAAGATATAATATTTGCAGAAAGTTTTGGTTATAAAATAAAACTTTTAGGACATAGTGAGGTTAGAAATAACAATTACTTTTTTGAAGTAAGAAAGTTTTTAGTTCCACAAAAATCTCTTTTTGCTAATATTAATAATGAATATAACGGTATCTCTATAGAGGGAGATCATTGTGGTAGAATAATCTTTGTAGGTAAAGGTGCTGGAGGTTTCCCTGCTGCCTCTGCTGTTATGTCAGATATCATTTGTATCGCAAAAGATATAGTGAGTGCAGCTGGTGGTAGGATACAGTATGTTGAATACAATCCTAAAAAGTTAAATATTATTGATGTTAAAGACACAGAAGGTTATTTTTATTTAAGATTTATTACTGTTGACCGTGCAGGTGTTTTAGCAAAGATTGCAAATGTATTAGGAAGATACAACGTCTCTATTGCTTCAGTTTACCAAAAAGAACCCTTATTAAAACTTCGCAGAGGAGTGCCTATAATATTACTTACACATAAAACAAAAGAGAAAAGTTTAATTCAAGCTTTAAAAAAGATTAAAAATTTGGATGTGGTTTTAAAACCACCAGTTTATATTAAAATTTACTCTGAATAAGAATATGACACTTGAAACAAAACTTATAAAATCAGTTGCAGGTCCTCTAATATTAGTAGAGGGTGCTCGTGGTGCAAAGTATGAAGAGCTTGTGGAAATAATCCTTTCAAATGGTGAGCATAAACTTGGTAGAGTTTTAGAGATTGAAGAAGATGCAGCTTTAATACAGTTGTTTGAAGAAAGTAGGGGTATAAACATAGGTAGCACAAGAGTAAGATTTTTAAATAAACAGGTTACATTACCTGTTGCAAGAACAATTTTAGGTCGTATATTTGACGGTTTAGGAAGACCTATTGATAACGGTCCTGAGATTGTTGCTGAAAAACGTCTTGATATAAATGGCGCACCAATAAATCCTTACTCTCGTGCTTATCCAAGAGAGTTTATCCAAACAGGAATTTCTGCGATTGACGGACTTAACACACTTGTCAGAGGGCAAAAACTTCCTATATTTTCTGGTTCAGGTTTACCACACAACACGCTTGCAGTTCAGATTGCAAGACAAGCAACGGTTTTGAAATCAGAAACTTCTGATGAATCAGAAGAGTTTGCTGTAGTTTTTGCTGCGATGGGTATAACTTTTGAAGAAGCAGAATTCTTTATTTCTGAATTTAGAAAAACGGGAGCTCTTTCAAAATCAGTTTTGTTTATAAACTTAGCTGATGACCCTGCAATAGAACGTATTGCAACACCTCGTTTAGCACTCACCTGTGCAGAATATTTAGCATTTGATTTAGATATGCATGTTTTAGTTATTTTAACAGATATGACAAACTATGCCGAAGCATTAAGAGAGATATCTGCTGCAAGGAAAGAAGTTCCTGGTAGAAGGGGATATCCTGGATATCTTTATACAGACTTAGCAACATTGTATGAAAGAGCAGGAAGGATAAAAGGTAAAAAAGGTTCAATTACACTTATGCCAGTTTTAACTATGCCTGAAGATGACAAAACCCATCCAATTCCTGACCTCACAGGATATATTACTGAGGGACAGATTGTTCTATCTCGTGATTTATATAGAAAAGGGATTTATCCACCAATTGATATTATGTCATCTCTGTCAAGATTAAGAGATAAAGGTATAGGTAAAGATAGGACCCGCCAAGACCATCCTGATTGGGCTAACCAGTTATTTGCTTGTTATGCAAGAGGAAAAGAAGTTGAAGAATTAGTTGTAGTTTTAGGAGAAGCAGCATTAGATGAGACAGATAAGATCTATTTAAAATTTATTTCTGAATTTGAACAAAAGTTTTTAAAACAGAGGAAAGATGAAAACAGAGATATTTTTACAACATTAGATATAGGTTGGTCTTTGTTAAAAATGTTTCCTAAGGAAGAACTCAAACGAATTCGTCCCGAGTTTAAAGAGAAGTATCTGTAAATGTGTGGATGCGGAGATGTGTAGATGTGTGAATGTGTGGATGTGTTAACTATTAACTATCAACTATGAACTAATAACTATGAATCTTTTACAAAAATATATTGAACAATACAAAAAAAATCTTAAAAAAGGGAAAATAATAGTAATATCAGGACCTTCTGGTTGTGGAAAGACAACAATATGTAAAGAACTTATTAGAAGAAATAAAAATATTGTTTTTTCTATTTCTTATACTACCCGTCCTAAAAAAATTGGCGAAGTAAACGGAAAGGATTATTTTTTTGTTTCAGAAAAAGAGTTTTTGAAGATGGTAAGACAAAAAAAATTTGTTGAATGGGCAAAGGTTTATAATAATTATTATGGAACTCCTAAAAAAAATTTAGTTGAAACAATAAAAGCAGGTAAAGATATTTTGTTAGAGATTGATGTTCAAGGTGGGAAAAATATAAAAAAACAACATCCAGAATCTTTATGTATTTTTATTTTACCACCATCTTTAGAAGTTTTAAAAGAAAGAATTATTAAACGGAAGAGAGAAGATTTAGCTGAGATAAAAACGAGGTTAAAAAACATAGAGAAAGAGTTGAGATATATAAAGTATTACGATTATATTTTGATAAACGATGATTTAAAAGACACAATAAAAAATATTGAAACAATAATTTCTTCAAGTAGATTTTGTAAAAATTTTAGTGAAATATGGAGAAAAAAATGAAAAAAATAAAAACAATAATTCTTATATTATTTTTCAGTACTTCAATTTTAACTTCATCTTCTAAGGATCTGACTTACAAACAGATTAACTTACTTTTAGATGTTTTGAAGTATACTGAAGAAAATTATGTTGAAGAAGTTGACAAAACAAAGTTGTTAAATTCTGCAATAAAAGGAATGCTTAAACCATTAGATCCATTTTCGCAATTTTTAGAGCCGGATGATTATAAAGAACTCAAGGTTGAAACAGAAGGACAGTTTGGAGGGTTAGGTATAAGGATAACAGTTCAAGATAATTGGATAACAGTTATTACACCTCTTCCTGGAACACCTGCCTATAAAGCAGGGATACTACCTAATGATAAGATAATAAAAATAGAAGGAGAGTCAACTTATGGAATGAGTATTAATGAAGCGGTAAAACGACTTCGCGGTACACCCGGTACAAAAGTTAACATCACAATATCTCGTGAAGGTGTAAAAGAACCTATTGATTTCACTATCATAAGAGATATTATAAAAATTGAGGTTATAAAATATAAAATGTTGCAGGACAAAATAGGTTATATAGCATTATTTGAGTTTAATAGTAATTCTTACAAAGATATCTCAAAAGCACTTGAAGAACTTAAAAAACAAGGTATGAAAAGTTTGATACTTGATTTAAGAAACAATCCAGGTGGGCTTTTAGATCAAGCTGTAAATATTGCAAAGTTGTTTATCGGAGAAAATAAATTAATAGTTTATACTGAAGGAAGAAAATCTCCAAGAAAAGAATACCGAGCTGATCAAAATGCACCTTATGCTGATTTACCAATGGTTGTTTTGGTTAATCGTGGTTCAGCTTCTGGTTCTGAAATTCTTGCTGGTGCACTTCAGGACAATAAACGAGCAGTCATTATAGGTTCAAGGACATTTGGTAAAGCATCTGTTCAGAGTGTTATAGATTTAGGAGATGGTTATGGACTAAAACTTACAACTGCAAAGTATTACACTCCCTCAGGTAGATGTATACATAGAGATGAGAGTGTAAAATCTTCAACAGCAACGGTAGGCGGAATTTTGCCTGATATTGTTATAGAAGTTCCAGCAGAGATAGAGGCAAAGTTGTACCAACAAAGGGAAGAAATCTACACACCTGGCAAAGAACCAGTTTCAGCAGTTAAAAAAGAAGAGCAAGTAGAAGATGTAGTTTTAAATCGTGCGATAGATATACTTAAGGCTATAGAAATCTATTCTGAGATGAATCAACAGAAATGAGGTATTATTTAGGTATAGAGACATCCTGCGATGAAACAGCTGCAGCAATTGTGGATGATAATTATAATATAATCTCAAATATAATCTTTTCTCAACAAAAAATTCACTCGCCATATTTTGGTGTCGTACCAGAACTCGCAAGCAGAATGCATTATGAAAAAATCCATTTTGTTGTAAAAAAAGCATTTAAAAATTTTGATATAAAAAAAATCCATTTAATTACATATACAGAAAAACCAGGTCTTAAAGGAGCACTACTTATTGGTAAAACTGTAGCTAAAACATTAGGTTATATATTTTCAATTCCTACCTTAGGTGTAGATCATCTTTGGGGACATATATATTCAGTGATTTTATCTTATAAAGGAAAAATAAAATTTCCATTTATCTCTTTGATAATCTCAGGAGGACATACTGAATTAAGTTTAGTAAAATCTTTTACAAAAAGAAAAATCTTAGGCAACACAAGAGATGATGCGGTAGGAGAAGCGTTTGATAAAGTTGCAAAACTTCTTTCACTTAGTTATCCTGGTGGACCTGTGATAGAAAAATTGGCTAAATTAGGAAATCCAAAATCTATAAATTTTCCAAGACCATATATGCTTGACAGTTGGGATTTCAGTTTTAGTGGCTTAAAAACTGCGGTTTTATATTATGTTAATTCGCTGGAATCTTCTAAAATTCAACCTTCAATCCCGCCTTCTGCGGGATCTAAACTAATATCTGACATCTGTGCTTCTTTTCAAGAAGCTGTTGTTGAGACGCTTACAACGAAAGTCGTTTATGCAACAAAAAAGTTAAACTGCAATAGGATTTGCATAAGTGGTGGTGTATCTGCAAATGAATATTTGAGAGAAAAATTTTTAAATTTAGCAAAAAAGAATAATTTAGAAGTTTACTTTCCTCAAAAAAATCTTTCAACTGACAATGCTGCAATGATAGCTGCTTTAGGAAAATATTTTTATAATTAGTTGAAAACTATCTTGCAATTTGATATTAATTATTAATAATCTTAAAAAGATGAGGTACAATTTTATGAACAAAAAACTTATATTTTTTGTATTTATAGTTGTTTTTTGTGGAGTAAATTTTTCTCAAACATCACAAAGTGAACAAATTAGTCCTTTTGAACAGGCGGTTAGCAATGTTTCTGCAAAAGATCCTTATTTAAGAAGGCAGGCAGCAGAACAATTAGGTAGTTTAAGGGACCTTCGTGCTATTCCGTATCTTAAGAAGTTGTTAAAAGATGAAAATCCATTTGTTAGGCAAGCAGCAGTAGATTCCTTAGGTTTGCTTAGGGCAAGAGATACGGTTGAGGATATAATTTTAGTATTGAAAACAGATAAAGAACCGCAAGTGAAACAATCCGCAGTTGTTGCCTTAGGTTATATAGGAGAACCAAAATCTGTTAAAGTTCTTGTTGATTTATTAAATGATCCAAAAGAAACTCCGTCTGTGAAATATGCCATATGTAATACTCTAAGCATCATACGTTCAACTGAACCTGTCAATTCATTGGTTAATCTTTTGTCCACAACTGATGATTTAAATCTCAAAAGAAGTATAATTTATGCTTTAGGCAAAATACCTCATGAAGAAAGTTTGAAGGCATTAAGAGATGAAGTTGATAAAAATATCCAAAATGAGAGCTTAACTATAGATATAATTCGTTCACTTATAGATTTGGGCGATGTTGAAAGTGTAGAAAAATTTAAAGTTTTATATTCTACGCCATCTGCTACACAAAAAATAAAATTTTATGCAGGATATGGTCTTGCAAAACTTGCAAAGGATAAAAGTGTTTTACCAACTATTAAGAAATCGCTTAAAAACGATGATGAGAATATAAAAAATTTAGCAATAGATGTATTAAGAATTATAGGGGATAGAGAATCTTTAGTTATGCTTAAAAATATGAAGCAGACAGAAACATCAGCATATACAAAGATGTTGTTAGATATGACAATAAAAGAACTTGAAAGAAAATTTCCACCAGAAGGAAGTAAACAAAAATGAAAAAAATAATTAATTTAATTCTTCTAATTTTTTTAAGTATTTCAGTTTATTCAGCAGTAGAACTAAATTGTGTTGATAATCCAACAACTGAGGTAGTAGATTACGGTTTGGGAGAAATTGGAGTAAGAATGTATAGTGGAGGAGGTACAATTACAAGATTTGTCTTTTCACCTTTCAACAGATTAAACTTTGGTGGTAGTTTAGATATATCAAGATTAGTTGGAAGTGAGGATCCTGAAGTTAGAGAGCCTTTTTTCTATTTTAAATGGCGTATTTATGATGGTACAAAAAAGTTCCCTTCAATAGCAATAGGATATGATGGCCAAGGATACGATTTTATTGATTCAAAGTATAGACTTCCAGCAAAAGGTTTGTTTTTAGCATTTTCAATGAATATCTTATCAGAAGGATTTTTTTGGGATTTTGGTGCAAATATAACAAAATACGATGAGAAACCAAAATTGTTAGGTTTTACAAGTTTTAGGTTAGTATATCAAGATATATTTTCAATTGGATTAGAATATGAGAACATTGGGATAAAAGAGATTCAACAATTAAATGGAAAGTTAGGATTTGTTTTAGCAAAGGTTGTACTAATTGATTTTATTTTTAACAACATATATTCAGAAAAATCAAAAATTGATAGACAAATAAGGATAAGCTATTTATACAAATTTACATAAAAAGATATGGCAGAATATTATTTAGAGTTTGAAAAACCTATTGAAGAATTAAAAAAACAAATTGATATGTTAGAGAGTTCATCTGTTGTAGATGAAAATATTAAACTACAGATTGAGCAATTGAAGAAAAGATACGAGGATTTAAAAAAAGAAATTTATACAAAACTTACTCCTGCACAAAAAGTTTTGATTTCGAGACATCCACAAAGACCTTATGCAAAGGATTATATAGCAGGAATTTTTAGTAATTTTGTTGAATTACACGGAGATAGAAATTTCCGCGATGACAAAGCGGTGATATGTGGATTTGCTGAACTACAGGTAAACGAGAATAAAAAGATTTCAGTTGCAATTGTAGGACAACAAAAAGGTAGAAGTTTGGAAGAGAATTTAGTTGTGAATTTTGGTATGATGCATCCTGAAGGTTATAGAAAAGCATTAAGGATAATGAAGCTTGCAGAAAAATTTCATATGCCGGTTATAAGCTTTATAGACACACCTGGAGCATATCCTGGCATTGGCGCAGAAGAACGTGGACAAGCAGAAGCAATAGCTAAAAATTTGCAAGAAATGGCAGAACTTAGGACTCCTATATTATGCATAGTTATAGGAGAAGGAGGTTCGGGTGGTGCTTTAGGGATAGGTGTTGGAGATAGATTGTTGATGTTAGAAAATGCATATTATTCTGTGATTTCACCTGAGGGTTGTGCATCAATTTTGTTTAGGGACTCTACAAAATGGCAACAGGCAGCAGAAGCATTAAAACTCACTGCTAAAGATTTATATGAATTAGGAGTTGTAGATGAAATAATTCCGGAACCATTAGGTGGAGCACATAAGGATGTTAATAAAACAATTGAAAATGTTAAAAATTCTGTTATTAGAAATATATCTGAATTGATAAACATTCCATTAGATGAGTTAGTAAAAAAGAGATATAAGAAGTATAGAGTTATTAGTTTATAGTTCATAGTCAAATAGTTCATAGTTAATCCCGCAA
>Ga0272449_1002723_pt1 | contig 16107 bp, 15 predicted proteins | sample YNPCB0241_FD_198679 | JGI IMG/M metagenome (GOLD analysis project Ga0272449, IMG submission 198679) | Hot spring sediment microbial communities from Yellowstone National Park, WY, United States - YNP-CB-024-1 | ecosystem: Environmental > Aquatic > Thermal springs > Hot (42-90C) > Sediment...
CAGTGCCCTTTAGGCTGGATAGTGGTGCTGGCGGGCCCTTTCCCCTCGGAATACTGAGTTCGCCACAGGCGATTTGGTTCGAAAAATTGGTTACTTGGCCCCAGTTCCTGTCTTGCGTTTGCTTACTAGGCAATTCACCGAGGCAAACCGAGCCCCACGCGAGGGAGCACGGGGTGACTCTAGCATTTTATCACTGCTTTCAGCTCTTCTTGCGGACCGGCCTTGTCAGAGCTAGGTCTTGCTAGCCCCTTCGAAAAGACCTGGTTTTGAGTTCTCACCTCCAACCGTGGGTTATAGGCAAGCTATAAGCTTGATATAGGCAGCCACTCGTCTCTGATATCCGGGTATGAACGGTTTTACCGGCCAGAAAGACCGTCCCGATACAAAGGGACTGGTCTGGCGGGGAAAACGGTTCTTTCGCCGGGAGATCGGTTCGCCCTATCGGTCCTGCAAGGGATGTGTGTCAATGGAAAAAGGACTGACATGACAGTGGAAACGCGAGGCACCTCTCAATCCGAATTCGCGGTGGGAAAACTTTCGGCAAAAGTCGAGCCCTTCGAGCCGGAATTTTCCTCCCAATTGGTCTTCTCGGCCCGTCCGCCAACAAATGCTCCAGCCGAAGGGTTGGCACACTGGCCGACTCAGACCGAAATCCTCGTACCCCTGGAGGGTTCGGAAACACTGGCCCAAGCCGTCCGGGCATTGCAATGGAGAGAACGTCTGTCCACTGCCGCCAGTACGGAAAGCCGAAAAAGTCGTCGCCACCATTTCGCTGGCACAATAATTGTCGTTCTAGAGTTGCAAACCGATTCTTCAGTTAAGCGGATTGCTTTTCCCGGACAATGCCGGAATATTAGCAGTGGAGGGCTAAGCCTTGTTACCGCAAAGTTTTTGGTTCCGGCCGAGCAACAACTTATGCCCGGGCGGCCAGCCGCCGCCAGTCTCCTCTTTAACATCGACCGGATAATCGAGCCGAAGATGCCCTGCTATGTTTGTCTTCCTGGCATGCAATCCCATCCCCTTTGGCTCAAAGGCGAAATTAAACGAAAGAGACTGATCGGTAGCTCTCTGCTCGAGGTGGGAATTGCTTTCACTAGGCGACTTTCCTGAACCAGAAAACATCTATCCCGAGACCGGCTGAAATCCCTCTTTCCCGGGAATCCACGTGCCAGAACTGGCGAATCTGCTTCGTCCAGGCCGGTCTGGAGCATCGTACCTAACGGGTACCAGCATGTTTCCAAGAACCTTTAGAAAGCTCTAAAGCCATTGCCGGCCGGGCTTAAACTTCCGGTCGATTTCTCATTGCTGGGAAGAAAATATAACCGGCCGTCCTTATTTGGCGAATCTTTTAAAGTGTTACCGAGCCGAGGTGCGGTCGAGAAATCTTGGCCCTCGAGGTTTCGCGGTGAACTCCGATGCCTACGGATAATGCATGAGCACCGGGCACGGATTCCCACTGGGACACCGACCTTTGCTCCCCAGCTTTTAACTGTTTTCTCCTCGGGGGATCCAAAGCTGCAGAAACCTTAGCGGTAGACTCCCAGTTTCTTACCCTCCCGCCGTCAAAGCCGAATTGCCTCGTGAATACCCGGCTCATCCGGTAAAATATGTCTTCTCCACTAACGGGCAGTTTGCCGGCCCAAAGTGATCGTCGGAAAGATTGTGGTTCAATACTCGCTGGAGGTGATCTCGGGCTTTTGGTTTACACTCGGCCCCAGCGGCAGTTAGCGATGGCAAAAACGTGTTGATTTCTCAGGGGGGAACCTGCCTTGGAATCTTGGGACAAGGTTTACATCATTGGAATTGGTGAAGACGGACTGGCAGGGCTGACGGAAAGGGCCCGGTCCTTGATCGAAAATGCGGAAATCCTTATCGGCGAGAATCACACTTTGGCCCTAATCCCGCCGGGAGATTCGGAACGAATTGTCTTGGGAACGGATCCGGAAGCCGCCGTCACCAAAATTCGCGAAGCAGTCGGGAAGCGGGTGGTGGTGCTGGCTGTGGGAGATCCGCTGTTTTACGGGATTGCCCGGTTCTTATTCGATCGGCTCGGCCAGGATCGGTTCGAGGTGATCCCCCATGTAAGCACCATGCAACTGGCTTTTGCCCGGGTGAAAGAAAGCTGGGAGGATGCCTTCCTCACCAACTTGGCCGGCCGTGACATTACCACCGTGCTCGAACAAATTCGCGTGGCCGACAAAGTAGGGCTTTTCACTACAGAAGTATGGACCCCATCAGCCATCGCAAAAGCTCTTTTGGCATCGGGGATTGATTATTTCACCGCTTATGTCTGCGAAAACTTGGGGGCTCCGGACGAGCGGGTGACCCGGTGCGATTTGGCAGAGTTGGTGGGTCAGGAATTTGCTCCACTGAATGTTATGATCTTGGTGCGGAAACCGGCGGCACCCGATCGGCCCACAGAACTTTATGGTCGGCGGCTGTTCGGCAACCCGGACGAAGTCTTCCTGCAATCGAAGCCGAAATGGGGACTGCTTACACCGGCTGAGATCCGGGCCATTGTTTTGGCCGAACTGGATCTCGGACCTTCGAGCATCGTGTGGGATGTGGGGGCCGGGAGCGGCTCGGTAGCAGTTGAAGCGGCCCAGCTGGCCCGCGAAGGCACCGTCTATGCCATCGAAATGGATCCGGAAGACCATTCCTTGATTCTCAAAAACGCAGAACGATTCGGCGTTCGCAACCTAGTGGCTGTGCTGGGGCGGGCCCCGGAAAGTTGGGAAAAGCTCCCAGATCCCGATGCAGTGTTCATCGGTGGCACAGGAAGGATCGTCGTCAGTTTGGTGGAGGGGGCTTTTGGTCGACTGCGAAGCGGCGGGCGAATTGTCACCGTCGTAAGTAGTATCGATAACTTGGCCGATGTCTACCGCTGGTTGCATCCCCGGGTGGGCCAGGTCCGGGTCCGACTGGTCCAAATTGCCCGAGGATACTACCAGCTGGAACGGATGCGGTTTCAGTCTCTAAATCCTGCTTTCATCATCAGTGCTGTTAAGAAAGCCTAGTGTTGCATCGGGAAAGGGAGTGATCTCTGGCGGGAACGAGATTTCCCCGGGTTGGCCCCGTTCCGTTGGCCGCAGCCTGTTAGCTGAGAGTCTTCCGGAGTTTTTTTCAAGTAACTTCTTCCGTGTCACGATCGACCTGCCGGGAAGATGAGCGAGTGCCATAGTAAGGAAATTCGTCTAGACGTTCTGGCCGTAGGAGCCCATCCTGACGATGTGGAAATTGGCTGCGGGGGAACGCTAGCCCTTTTGGCGGAGCAAGGGTATCGGGTGGGAATCGTGGACCTAACGGACGGAGAGCCCACTCCCGGCTCGATAGGTCCGGAGCAGCGTCTTGCGGAAGCCCAGCAGGCCGCGGCAATCCTCGGCGTTTGCGTCCGGCGGACTCTATCCCTCCCCAATCGGCGACTGATGGATAGCTTTGAGGCCCGGATTGCCTTGGCAAAAGAATTGCGTCGCTTTCGGCCCAAGCTTGTTCTGGGGATTGGGGCCGGTACCCTTACCGCCTCCCCGGATCATTTGCAGGCCCGAGAAATTACAACAGCGGCGATCTTTTACTCCCGGCTCACGAAATGGGAGGAATACTTCGGAGAGTTGCCCCCTTACGCGGTACCGGCCTACTGGCACTATTTTTTGGCCTACCGTCAGTTACGGGTGCCGGCGGAGTTTCCGGTCGTCATCGACATCGGTAAGACGCTCGAGAAGAAATTGGCTGCCATTGCGGCTTACAAAAGCCAGTTCTCCGGGGAAAAAGCAGCCTTTTTGGAAAGAGTTCGGGTTTTCAATCAGCAACAAGGATTGGCTGCTGGGTTTACGGCTGGCGAAGTCCTGTGTCCGACCACTCCCTTAGGAGTTCGAGACCTCATGGGGCTCATTTTCGGAGAGACCGGGCTAAGGGCTTCGCCCGGCAGGGAGTTTCAGTTGGATATCCACCCATCGGGAATCTCTTAGAACCAGGACGTCCTGGGAATCCAGCCTAAAGCCCGAAAGCCGGTCCAAATCATTCCACATGCCTCAGGTAGGTCGGGTAACCCGCAGAGCTAAATGTTGCCCCTTCTTCCCTGCGTGCCATTCCATCTTTCCAGCCTTCTTTCCGATTATGGTGGCGGAGGTAATACAAGGCGGGGTGTAAGCCAAGGCCGGCGGCTGACCCAACCCCGATGGTCACAGGGGATCCCGGACTGTCAGGGCACTCGGAAAGACATTCTTAACGGCAGAATTTGCATTCCGGACAAATAATCCCCCAAGAATCAAAGCTTTGCCTACTCGAGCACCAGGTCTGGAATTCCGGCCGGTCCAAACCCCGAAGGGGGCCCCTCCGCAAACTTTTCGGAAGTGGGGTCGACGGGGTGATAGTCTGTCATGAAAATTCCCGGCCGGCCTATTCTTCTCGGAGGTGCTTTCTGGCATAATGTGGCCTGTAAGGTAGGCAGACGGTTCCGGCCCTAACGCAAGCGGGGTCCAGTCCGTGATACTTTCCGACCTCGTGTGAAAGACCTTCGCTTCACCGTGAGGGAAACGAACCTTCATCAAACCCGGCCCATTTGTGCTCCTAAGGGTGAACGGGTAAAAGCTTTGGTTTTTAAGAGTCAATTCGTCTGGGACCTGGGGGCCTTAAGGAAGTTACCACCTTACCCGCAGCCCCGGGGGAAAGCGGTCGACTGGGACCCGACCCAAGAAAATTGCCAAGTTTTTTCTTCCGGTTTCTTTCGAGAGGTGGGTCCAACTTTGGGGCTTCAGCGGCCGAAGTGGGATAGTCACCCACATACCATGATAAAGAGACCTTTTGCCCCCCTGGGATTGCGAGGGAAAGACTCAGGGGAATGTGGAGGTTTGCCGGGTAATTGCCCATCTCAAGGCAAAAATGGGCGTAGAGGAAAGGAGCGGAAGAAACGCTTCAGCAAATCAAAGCGAAGAGATTTCTCAGTCAAAGGTCTCTCAGGTAAGGGCTTCAGGATGCTGTATCCAATTGAGGAGGGTTCTATGAGTTCGGAAATTGTGGACATCTCAGCTCGTCAAATCCTTGACAGCCGTGGAAATCCGACGATCGAGGTTGACGTGCTCCTTGCCGATGGATCGTTCGGGCGGGCAGCCGTCCCCAGTGGGGCCAGCACCGGGGTGCACGAGGCACTCGAGCTTCGCGACGGAGACCCCACCAAGTACCAAGGTAAGGGGGTGCTGCAAGCGGTTCGAAATGTAAACGAACGAATTGCACCGGAGCTGCTGGACATGGACGCCCTCGATCAAGTGGCTGTGGACCGCCGCATGATCGAGCTGGACGGAACAGAGAACAAGCGGAATTTGGGAGCTAACGCGATTTTGGGCGTTTCCCTGGCGGTAGCCCGGGCGGCTGCTGATTACCTGGGGGTTCCTCTTTTCCAGTACCTGGGTGGAGCTCGCGCGCGACTGTTGCCCGCTCCGTTGATGAACGTTCTCAACGGAGGTGTCCACGCGGATAATCAGGTGGATGTTCAAGAGTTCATGATTGTCCCGCTGGGATTTGATTCCTTCAGCGATGCCATCCGATGCGGGTGCGAAGTGTTTCACACCCTGAAGAAAGTGCTGAAGGAAAGAAACCTTTCAACGAATGTCGGGGATGAAGGAGGTTTTGCCCCGGACCTAAAGAGCAATGCCGAGGCCCTGGAGGTAGTTGCCACCGCCGTGGAAAAGGCCGGCTACCGCCTTGGGGAACAGGTCTTCCTAGCTTTGGACGTGGCTGCCTCCGAGCTGGCTGCCCCAGAATGCAAAAAGGCCGAAGGGGAAAATAAGCGATACGTGTACCGAATTGACGGGAAAGAGCTTTCCTCGGCCCAAATGGTGGACCTCCTCGAAAGTTGGGTGGCTACCTATCCCATCTACTCCATCGAGGACGGACTGGACGAAGACGACTGGGAGGGATGGAAGATCCTGACCGATCGGCTTGGCGGGAAAATCCAACTGGTGGGGGATGATCTTTTCGTGACGAATACCTGCCGCTTGCAGAAAGGCATTGACTCCGGGGTTGCCAACAGCATCCTTATTAAGCTCAACCAGATCGGGACCGTCACCGAGACGATCGAGGCCATCGAGTTGGCCCGGCGACACGGCTACAGCTCGATCATTAGCCATCGGAGTGGTGAAACCGAGGATAGCTTCATTGCCGACTTCGCCGTCGCTATGGAGACCGGTCAGATTAAGACAGGGTCGGCTTCCCGGACAGACCGGATGGCCAAGTACAATCAGCTGCTCCGGATCGAGGAGATCCTCGGGGAAGCGGCGATTTATGCCGGGCCCATCATTCGCTCCCGCTGGGTAAAGAAATAAGCGGTACAGAACCAGGTGGTTACTCCCGGGGAGTCGGCCGAGGTTTTTGGGCATTCAATGAAGTCGCAAGGTGGGACTCGATGTCCGGCGGGTGGAATAGGCCGTTTTCACCCGCCGGGTCTTCCTGGTGTATTGAAAGCGGTGTAAACCGCTAAAGTTCCGCTTAAGCACGTTCTCAGGTTTGCCCAGTGGGCTGCCAAGCTTTTGCTCGACGCGGCAGATCCGTAAGGGGAAGGCTACTATTCTGGCTCCAAAAACATCAAGAGGGAGGGCCCCTAATGAGGAGAAAACGCTTTTTCCAAGATCCCTCGGTACCGATCTGGGCAATCTTGATGGGACTCTTAAGTGGAGTGGGCTTTCTGCGAGCTGGGGAAGAGGTTGTCTTCGAAGATCGCTTCGAGGGTCAGCTCGGCCCCGGGTGGTATTGGCTGCGGGAACATCCGGGATATTGGCGGCTAACCCAAGAGGGTTTAGAAATTCGAGTCGAGCCTGGGGTTGCCACGACGGTAAGGAATGCCCTGGTTCGGCCGGCACCCGATCGCAATCAGGGAACCTTCGCGATCGAAGTAACCGTGAACAACCTTTCACCACCAACCAACCAGTACGAGCAAGCAGGCATCACCTGGTATGTCAATGGCAAGCCGGTGTTCAAGCTTGTAAAGGAATTGGTTGATGGCCAGGTGTGCATCATCCCTGGCAGAAAACTAGTGCCGGATAAGCCGGTGCGGCTTCGACTCGTGGTATCCCGGGATCGTTATCTGGCCCAATATCGGCCGGAAGGGGAGAAAGAATTTCTTACCGCTGCTGAGGGATCGTTACCGCCTCCTGACAAGGATGAGGTAAGCATCCAGTGTTACCAGGGTCCTCCCGATGCCGAGCACTGGATTCAGTTTCGTAATTTCCGAATTCTCAAAATAAACCCGTAAGTCGACCCGTAAGTAGATGGGCCGCCGGTAACCGCAGAAAATCCCCTGGAGATAATCTCGAACTCAGCAGCCCGAGGTCATCCGCGAGGGTCTTGTACCCTGTCGTGACCAAGCAAAGTGGGGCTTTGGCAAGGGATTCCTAAGTTTTTCCGGTGGTCCGTCTTTTGTAGATCCCGGTTCCCAATAGAGTTTGGGCGGAATCTTTTGGGCGAAAGAGGTCCGGCAGATTGTTCGGGTTCCGGGGTTGCCTATTGCCGGGTGCTAACGAAAGACCAGCTGAACTCGCAAAACGGTGGAAGCCCTCGAAGATGAATGTCCTCGTTGCGGGGGGGGCGGGCTATATTGGCTCGCATGCTGTGCGGATCTTGCTTAGGGCAGGACACCAGCCTGTGGTGGTCGATAATCTGCTGCGTGGTCATGCCCAAGCGGTACCGGCCGGGGTGCCTTTCTACCAAATGGATCTTTTCGACCGCCGGGGCCTGGCGGATATCCTCCGGAAGCACCGCGTCGATTGTGTCATGCACTTTGCTGCATTGGCCTACGTGGGGGAATCCGTAGAACAGCCTCTCCGGTATTATGCGAATAACACTGCGGGCACAATTCATCTTTTGGAAGCCATGGCCGAGGCAGGCACTCCTCGGCTTGTTTTTAGCTCCACTTGTGCCACCTACGGTCAGCCGGAGCAGATGCCGATCACAGAGGACACCCCCCAACAGCCTATCAACCCTTACGGCCGATCCAAACTTTTTGTAGAGCAAATCCTCCGGGACTGCGTGCAGGCTGACCCCAATTTGGGGGTAGTGTCTCTTCGTTATTTCAATGTGGCTGGTTGTGCCGAGGATGGTTCGTGCGGGGAGGATCACGATCCGGAAACTCATCTTATTCCCCGACTGTTGCTGGCCGTCCTCGGGCGGATCGAGGCTGTGGAGATTTTTGGAACCGATTACCCTACCCCGGACGGAACCTGTATCCGGGATTACATCCACGTGGATGACCTTTGCGAGGCCCATTTGATGGCGATGGATGCATGCCGGCCGGGTCAATTCCGGGCATACAACCTCGGGATCGGAAGAGGTTATTCCGTGCTCGAGGTGGTGGAAGCAGTTCGCCGGGTTACCGGGAAAGAGGTGCCGGTCAGAGTTGGCCCACGGCGGCCGGGTGACCCCGCTGTGCTTTTTGCCGATGCTACAAGAATTCAGCGGGAATTGGGCTGGCAACCCAAGTATCGGACAATCGAACCTATTGTGGAAACAGCTTGGCGGTGGTTCCAAAAACACCCTTATGGTTACCGGGATTGTTCGGGCTGAGACTTTACAAGCCGATTACCGGTGAACCGCCAATTTGGTTCCTGATACGCTATCGGCCAGGGGGATAAATCGTCAGCTCGCTTCGCACCGGTATAGACTCCCCCCGTGGTACTAGTCTTCTTGCCCCCGCCGGAAATCCCCCAGGTAGGCGTCTGAGCCTTTCGCGTGGGCCGAAATTTACAGCAGCTTTTGGTACGTTTGTACACTTTTCCTTTGGCAGAGGGGCCTCCCTGGCCAGAGCAAGAGGGGGTAGGGGGCAGAAGTGTAGCAGAAAGGCGAGTTCCACGGAGGGATCCATGGTCCGACTCGCGTGGGGATCTAATCTCGACCCCGCTTTACGGATACTCCCGGAAAACTTCACCCATCCTCCGCCACTCAGGAAGCCCCGTCAACCGAGGGGAAGCCATGCCCACACGATTATTGGTTTGCGGTCCACATTTTGCCTATTAGAGGAGAAAAAAGGACAATACCGGATCCGTGTTCTTCCGCCCCGAAGGGAAACTGTCGCTCATGACCTTCTGCGGTTCACTGGGTGAAGTAAGGTTTTCCCAGAAGACTACAACAAGATCACACTCAAAAGCAACAGGTCTTAACTCCACACTCCTGTGCCCTAGCCCGCTTAGAGCCAGCAGCCTTGAGAAGGGCACAAGGGTTACGTTTCCGCGGTGGCCAAAGGTCACCTTTCAGCCAGATCTTTTCCAACGCGGCTGCATGTGTGCACATTTTCAAGGCAGAAAGGTACCTGCCCTGGCGAGGCTTCGTAGTGGCATCTGGAGGGAATATCGGGCCCCGATATGTTCCTGGAGCGAAAGAACTGGCCAAAGAGTCCCCCTCCTTACTCGATCCCAACAACGGAAGTTGGGTATTCCCGGAGGGGTTACGATCTCCCTAAGTGGCAGGGGTGATCCGGAGCGGCCCCCTTTCGGTAACCCCTCGCCAAAGCACCCAGGTGTGTGGCAAACACGAGAAAGCTTCAAAGCGGGCCTGACGACCGGAGAACTAAGGGAATATTAGGCAAAACGGGGTGGGAGTGGACGACGTCACAGGAATCGTGGAGGCCCAATGCCTCCATCCCACAATTTGGCTAGGGCAAAGGAGTTCCTCGGATGTGGGGCTGGTTGAGAAAATCCCACGATGGGAACCGTTCGGCAAAAGGCAGATCTGCCATTCCGACTGGGCACGTTCCCCGACTGATCGGAAGATGCCTGGAAATCCTACAAGGAAACTCCACCGGTTTTGGTGGCCTCCTGCTCGTGGCGGTAGGATATGCTGCCGTTTTGCAGGGGCTCCTCCGGCTTTCACCAAGCTTGTCGCTCTCCACGACCGGATTGCTACTTTTTGCCGCCGGTTTTGCGGTGGTGACGGTTCACCTCTGGCTTTCCTCGAAGCTGTTAAAAGATCAGGAAGAAAAACTGCAGGAATTGCAGACAGCTTTGAGCCAAGAGCGGTCGCGTCACAGGGAAACCCAGAAGGCATTCCACCATCTTCAACTTCGGTGGAAAACGTTGTTGGAAACCATTCCGGACATCGTAGTCGAGGTTGACCATAATTTTGTCTTCACCATGGCCAATCCTGCTGCCAAGCGGTTTTACGGGAATGACCTGCTGGGCCGCGAGGCAGGTGAATATCTGTACTACCCTCAGCCCCTTTACGACCACTCCCAGGTGCTCTTAAGTGGTAGTGAGTGTACTCTCTACTTGGAAGATTGGCTACGGCGGCAGGACGGAACTGGTCGCTTAATTGCCTGGCACGGGAGGGCCATTAAGGATGAAGATGGCAGCGTGCTCGGGATCCTCGGGGTGGGTCGGGATATCACAGACCTACGGTCCTTAGAAAATTCGCATCGGAGCCAGCAAGAGCTAGTCTCAGCGATCACCTCTGCGGCTCAGGATGCGGTAATTATGATTGACCACTGTGGCCGGATCACCTTCTGGAATCAGGCTGCGACCAAAATCTTCGGTTACACAGCCCACGAAGTGTTGGGTAAGGATGCCCATCGGTTGCTGTGTCCTCCGGAGCTGTTGCCGGCTTACGAGCGGAATTTTCCCCACTTTGCTCGGACAGGAAAAGGTCGAGCCGTTGGACAGACCCTACGACTTGAAGCGGTTCGGAAGGATAACACCCGCATTCCCATCGAGCTGTCCCTTGGGTCATTTCGCAGCAAAGGATGTTGGTTTGCGGTAGCTGTCATCCGGGACATCACTACCCTGGTACAACAAGAGAAAGAACGTCGCCTAGCAGAGCAAAGATATCAAGCGCTTGCCGAACATATCGAAGACTTGATTTGGCTCGTTGGCAAAGATCTGAAAATCCAGTACGTCAATCCTGCGGTAGAACGGCTCCTCGGCTTCTCCCGCGAGGAGCTGGTCGGCAAGAGCCTGGGTGAACTCCTGGTGCCTTCCTCCTTCGAGCTGGTGAAAGAGTGGAGCCAGGGGCAACTGTCGGCGGAAAAGGTGTCCGAGGGACATGGACTGCTCCTGGAGGTACGCTACCCCACCCGCGAAGAGAAGTTGGTAGATGCTCAGCTCAAGTGCACGGTGATTCCCGATGAGACGGGAAGTCCGTGGCTTATCTTGGGAGTTAGCCGCCCGGTGCTGGCTGCGGGACTGTGGGATGGCTTTTCGGTCGGAAACTCCGTGGTGGCAGAGTTCCTAGCACACCTCATGGCTTTGGCCGCGGAAGGATCACCTGTACACAAATTCCTCGAAGTCCTCGATCATTTCTTAAAATCCACCCGATTACTCCCCGAGGAAAGTCGCCTTGTTTTGTGCCGGCGATGTAGAAGATCGCGAAAAAAGCAGGCAATTTCGGACGGAGCGATGGACGAACTTCCAGGCAACCCGCTTCCCAGCTCCAATGGGATGGCTTCTGCAACTTCCTGGAATGGGGAAGAATTCCGGGAAACAATAGCGAAAGACGGTAGCCACCGGGCTTGCCAGGAAGGGGAAACAACAGACCGCAAGGTGAGCGAGGGCCCCATGCCCGCAACTCTCAGGAGGCACAACTCCGAGCCATTAATCGGAGAGGTCCCACAAGGAGATTGCATCTTCCGCGTCAACGCCGAAGAATGCACATTGACGGGAGCTGGCCCCACGAAAAAAGGCTTCTCCCTACCTATCCCTGGGGAAGGAGGGCGTTTCTTGGGAATCCTTCACATTGACTGCGAGGGGCTTTCGCCAGCAGCCGAAACCCTCCTTGCTCGCTGGGTCCTACCTATTTTGCGGCTTGTATTGCTTGGTGAACAGAGAGCACAAGCTCGCCAAGAGCTGGAAACAGTATTAGGGCGAAAGATCCGGCGGTTACGCGGTTTTCACGCATTAGTCCGGTTGGGATACCATTGGCAGGAAGATCCCGAAAGCTGTCCCCCCCAAGATTTCTTACGGCAGTGTGCCGGGATTCTGCAAGCTTCGCTCTCGCCAGATGGGTGGACAGGTGTTCGGATCCTTTGGAACGGCCAAGAGGTTGCAACCGAAGACTTTTGCGATGGGCCTTGGAAACTCGCTTCCTCTTTCTGGGCAGACGGCCAGTTAGCTGGAGCGGTAGAGGTTTCCTCGCCCGTGCCTCTAGAGTTTTTTCAAACTGCCCTCCTGAGCGAGGACCGAGCCTACTTAGATCAATGGGCTACGATGTTGGGGCTGCTCCTTTCAAGAGCGTCTGTTCCAGCCGGATCCTAGCCTTCTAGTGCCGTGCCGTAAGGGAACATCGGTAAATAGCTTTTGTTGAGCCTTGGTTACCAGCCTCCGCAGGTCGAGAGCCTCATGTTTTCTGACGGGACGGTCTTTAATAAGTCACCAAGCAATTTGCTAACGTTCGCCCCATCTCCAGGACACCCCTTGGGGTTGCAGAGTCATTAAGAGTATGTCCTCCCCCGCCAAGACCAAGAGGCTAGACCTTTAGAACCCTCCATCCTCGGCTAACCAAGGATGTGAACACTTATCCAGAAAAGCACAACTGCGTTGGAAGCCCAAGACTCCCTTAGTCACACCCCGCGGATTCCAAATCCTGTCATATCGAGCATCAAAAAACAAGCCCGAGGAGTCCGCCCAGTTGTCGGCGGCTATCCTCGGGCCCACCGTTGCCAATCTCTGCTGAACTTTCGCTCCCGTGAGTCCGGAAAGTGCACTTCGGTACTTGGGCAGCCGGATCGCCCCACCGTGCCGATGCCGCTCGGTGCCTACCGGTTGAGATCAATCCCAAACGTTACCCCATTCATGAATGCATAATCGGCAGAGTTCTTCGAGAGGTCGATGCCCATGTTGGGCACCTCGTAATTGATGATCCGGGAAGCCCGAGCGATATTGTCGATCCATATTCCCGTCCAGCCAACTCGGGCGGAGATGGCAGAGGTGATCTGATAGGAAAACGCAATCCGCAACTCCGCCGCTGGGCTAAATTCATCTTCGTGTTCCCGATGGACGAACGTGGTCGGCCCCATGTTGGAAATCTGGTATTGAACCAGCGTGGTTGGATCGAGGTTACTCCCAAGGAATCCCTCCACCCGCAAGTTCTGCTGGTTGAACCCAAAGATGAATTTGCTTTCGGCGGACCAAGTCCATCGGCCGAACTTCCGGAACCACCGACCTCCTACCTGCGGTCCCACGACGTGGTTTTCTGCGATACCTGTCCATCGGCTTTCGTCCAGGGTCCCTCCTGTGCCGATGGCCGCAAAATCGTCGTCAAATTCGATGTAACGGACACCGCTCATTAACTCGAAGAACCCGCCGAAACGATTCGGGTGCATTCGGTAGACGTAGTTCAACTCCAGCCCCCAAGTATCCAAGCGGTTTTGAATTTCCAACTGGGTAAACCGGACCGGAAGATTCTGGATATTTGTTAGGGCAGCATCGACTGGGCCCTGCAGGTGGTAGCGGGGCGGGGATCCAAACGGCGGGTCGTGGAATACCACGCTGACACCTGGAGCAATGAAATAATCCCGTTCGCGAAGAAGATTGAACATGCTAAAGTGCAAGCCGTGGTGCCGGCCCTGGTTTCCTACATCAAACCGATATCCACCCTCGAAACCTCCGTCCACAAACCCGTTGGTCATGCTGTTGGTTTCGACAGCCGTCACCGTCTCCGATAGATAGACTAGCCTAGTGGCACCCTCTCTACCTACTGTTGTCTTTCCCGGACCATTGATGTGCCAACATAAACCCTCGAAGGTAAAGAAAAATCCCTCATTTGCCCGCGGCCTGCTCCCAAAGAAACTGATGTCAGGCGGAGCGAACCACTCCATCTTCTCGATATCTTGGGCTAGGGCAAAAGCGGCCCCCCAAATTCCCACAGCGGTTGCCAAGAGTAGCGGAAATCTTGTGCGGAACATGATCCTCGTGCTTCCTCGAAGCGGTCTTCCTGGGTAGCTTCGGATGGTCTTCGCAGTCCGATTTTCACAGAGGTTACGACCCGCCTAGCCAGTCTATGGGCGTTCGAAACTATCCGTCGGTGACGATAATATCGGTCAAATCGCCCGAAACAATTGAGGAAGAAAAACGAACACACCTTCCCACATTCCAAAATGCCCCGATTTCGGAAACTAGAGAGACTTTACCTGAAACATTCATAGGCGAAGGGAGGCAAAATACGGGCTTGACGGCCACTCTTCGCAAATCCGGATATCCAGCGATGCGTCTTCTCGGTTTTTTGGATCGGCCAAATTGGCGGGCTTCGAGACTCCTTCCTCAGGATTTTGCCCAGGATAAGCCCACGGTGCTGGCCGGACCTGAGCGGGGGAAACGATCCCTTCAGGGGATTACATCTTGCTTACAGTTCAGGGGATAACCTTACCCACTTTACGGAGGGGCCACGAAGCATCCCTTACGTGCTATCTACGGGTTGCCCACCAGGGGAGGAGCCGGGCTCGGCGGGGTTCAGGAAAAGCTCGGTCAAATTCTCGCGGCCGTCCGCCAGCAATCGCGGGGCCAGGTTCGTTCTCCGGGAAAGGGTCAAACTGTTGGGCACGAGCCCGCTGCCAAGAGAGCGGAGTTGGATCCACCCATCGCGGTCGGGCAAGGGTTTGGCATCCCGCCAGAACCGCCAAACTGGCAAGAAGAATCAGAATCCGAACGTTTCCCCCTCGCCGCCAACGCAAGCCTTCCGCGGCTATCATCGTTTCCCCAACCTCTCCGGGCGGTTTCGTCTCACGCCTGACTTCCCAAGACTTCCCAAGGTCCTCTGTCACGTTTCACCAAGTTACGGTTGACAAAAAATACCAGCAAGGTTGGACGGCAAAAACGCCTCAGTACCCTTTGCCTACCATTTGACGGAACTTGGCCTCCTCGGCTCTTGACCACCACGGCCGGCCCTAATAACCCGATCATGACTGGAATTACTACTCATGAATCCTCGAATCACCGACGAATTCGGCCTGCACCTTTGGGGCGTCTTCCAACTAAATACCCCCAAATAAACAGTCCACCTAAATACCCGCAAATAAATACTCCACAGCCAAAACGTCAGCAGAATTGAACTGAATACCCCACGGCGAAGCGGTGGGCACAATTTCGGGCTAACCTGTAATCCCTTCCTGTCCCCATTTTGCGGGTGTTTTTGGTTGCTTGCACTGCCGAAACGAGGTGTTAAGGGGCCCCGGTACTCTCCATAATCACGGCGTTCTCAGTACTCTCCTGCAACCCCAATCGCCTGGCCAACCCGGAACAGAAAACCACAAGAATGATCGACAAATTGGCAGCCGGCTTCCGAGGGCTCCTCCCGGGCAGCCCCAACGCAGCACACGTCTGCGGCGGACTAAGTGGACCCCGTGAATTCCACCGCCGAACGATATCCGCCACCTAGCCTCAGAATTTCGCATTAACCTCAATTTCCCTGGGCAGGTTCCCGGACTCCTTTTAGCAACCGGACTTACCAGGCCACCATTGCCCGAGAAAAGTCCCAAGAGCGGAGCTATCCTGCGAGCGGAAATTCGGCCAGATCCCGACCTCGGTCCACGTGCGGATGCTTGTCCCGAATGTCTCCCCGAAAAGATCCGCACCAGTGCCACCCAGCCTAACGGTTGCAAACCGTAGGGAGCAAGGTTAGCTTTCAGGTTTCCCCCAGCATATGAGATGTTTGTGGGTCCGCCGAGTCTCCTCTAAACGCATGGGAGGCAATATTCCCTAACCTTGGCAAAATTAAGACGTTCCTCTCGCGAGCCGGAATCAATAAAAGTATAGCCTTGTACTGATCAATCCGTTAACGAACCTGGTTGCGAGAACTTCAAAGGGGTCTTCCGATTTGCTCGTGATGCTGCTAAACCGAGACCGGGTTTCTCCACAAATAAAGAACCTTGGATTGACAAGTCCGTCAGACAAAAAAACGCCAAAAGTAAGAGCAATATTCCCGGACCGCACGTGACGCCATATTGTCCCCGCTAAAAGGGGGAGGACAAAGCTGGAATCGTGCTCCGCCCATCTTCCCCAGACATCCAAAATCTCGACTCTATATCATTAAAATTGGCGATAATGCGATCTTTAAAAAGAATCTGAAACTTTCAAGCCAAACGACGGTGAGGCTTGACAAAATTACCGGGGCCGATTTCATCTATTGGCTAAGTGTCGGGGT
>Ga0272449_1002724_pt1 | contig 16094 bp, 17 predicted proteins | sample YNPCB0241_FD_198679 | JGI IMG/M metagenome (GOLD analysis project Ga0272449, IMG submission 198679) | Hot spring sediment microbial communities from Yellowstone National Park, WY, United States - YNP-CB-024-1 | ecosystem: Environmental > Aquatic > Thermal springs > Hot (42-90C) > Sediment...
GATAAAATTACTTTAAGTAATCCATTGACAAAATTTTTTGTTTTTTCTTCTCTACCTAATCCACAACCAATACATATTGTATCAACTTTTCTTTTCTGTACATATTCTAAAACATCATCTATTGCTTGTTCTGAAATACTACCATGTTCTTCTTTTGGCAAAGGACAAACAATTATTTCAGGCCTTATTCTTGCAACAGTTGTTTCATATATACTTTCAGGGACAGCTAAACTTACAAGGCCACATCCTACTGATAAACATCCTTCTGCTGCTAATATGGCTGCACCTGTGTAATTTTTTGAGCCAGCTATAATTAAGACATGTCCTAAATTATATTTATGTACATCCTGTGGACGTTTTGGTAAAAAATCTTTTGCTATACTTTTTGTTATTATTTGATGTTTATTACACATAGTTTTATTTTTTATTCAACAAAATCGCTACTGCTACAGAATAATCTTTTGTATGTGAAAGCGAAACTTCTATTTTAATGTTCTTTACTTTTTTATTGTTAAACATAACAATTGGTTTACCTTCTTTAATGTTTTTAATAACAATATCTTTTAGTGGAATTTTTATTTTCCCAGCAAGTGCCTTCCACACAGCTTCTTTTGCAGCAAACCTTGCTGAATAATGTTGTTCTTTATTTTTTTTAGATTCACAGTATTCTATTTCTTCTGGGCTAAATACTCGGTTTAAAAATCTTTTGTTCTTTATAAGTTTTTTAATTCTTTTTGTCTCTATAATATCTATTCCTATCATATTTTAAAACCCGAGTTGGCCACAAGCTGCGTTAATATCTAATCCGTATGGTTTCCTTAGAAAAGTAAGAAAACCTTTTGATACTAAAAAATTTTTTAAAATTTCTATTTTGTTATCTTCTGGTGTTTTATAATCACCTGCTTCAACTGGATTATATGGTATCAAATTTATTTTATAAATTTTTCTATTATCAGAATGGTTCAATAAGATTTCTATAAGCTCTTGCAGGTTTGCAATAGAATCATTTTTATTGTTTATTAAAACATATTCTATTGTAACTACTGTATCTGTTTTTTTAGCATAGTACACTGCTGCTTTAAGAATCTCATCAATGCTATATTTTAAATTTGGTATTAATTCTCTTCTTGTTTTATCGTTTGAAGTATGTAAAGATATTGCAAGTTTTACTTTGAGATTTTCTTCTGCTAATTTATAAATGTTTGGTACAATACCTACAGTAGAAATTGTGATTCTTCTTTTTCCTAAACCGAACATATTTTCATCAGTTAAAATTTTTATTGATTTAACAGTATTGTCATAATTTAGCAACGGTTCTCCCATACCCATATATAACACACCATTGATTTTACCATCTTCAATTCTTAAAATCTGTTCAATGATCTCACCACAGGTTAAATTTCTTACAAAATTCACCTTCCCTGAATTACAAAATTTACATCCAATAGCACAACCAATCTGAGTAGAGATACATACTACATTTCTTTCTATCTTAGGTATAAAAACAGTTGGTATCAAATACCCATCTTTTGTTTTAAAATTATACCTTGTTGTAGAATCTAACTTTGATATTTGTTTAGAGGTCAACTCAAACGTGTAAATTTCAAAATCAGTTTTAAGTTTCTCTATAAACTTTTTTGGTAAATTTTTAAACTTGTCAAAATTGTCTGTTTTCTTTTTATACAACCAGTCAAAGATCTGTTTAGCTCTAAATTTTTTTTCTTTATACTTTGTAACTATCAAATCTTCAAGTTCTTCTTTTGTAAAATCCAAAATATGCATAACTATTTAAACACAAACCCTGTTTGTTTTGCCCAAAAAAGAAGATCTAAATCAACTAATGGTATTTTTATATCTTGTGAAAATTTGATAAACTTTTGTTCAAGTTCTAGATATCTATTTTTATTTATACTTTTTGGTATACTTGAGATAACTCTGTATCCTAACAAATTCTTAAGTACATGCCTATCTATTATTGCTAAATCAAACGAATATCCTATGTTTCTTAAAAAATGACTTGCTTCTTTATATCCCATGCCTTTTATTTCTCTTACTAAAATCTCTCGCAGTATCACAGGTTCAAAATTCTTATTAACCAACTGCCAAATAATATCAAACTTCTTTGCTGCTTCTATTATCCATTTTGTTTTTGTTTTATAAAATCTAGTATATTTTTTTAAAATGGATTGGACCTGTGCAGCAGTCATCTTAGGGAAACCATTATTGAACAAAGTTTCGACAGCTTGCCAACAATTTGTTGCTTTTGATTGAGGTGTTAATAAACAAAAACAAAGTTCTTTTAAAACAAGTATCTTATCTTTTTTAACATCCAAAAATCCTTGTTTTCTTTTTTGTATTTCATTATGGAATTTTTTATACAAAGAGAACAATTCTTTAATTTTCTCCATTTAGTTTTATCTTTTCCCCCAGGAAAGTTTTTGTGTTAAGATATCAAAAAAACTTTTCTTAGGATTTGAAATGAATAACAATTTTTTTTCTGAAGAAGAGATTATTACTTTTTCAGTTTGTTTTAATTTAAAATCACGTTGTCCATCTAAAGATAAAAGAAGATCTTTATTCGATTTAAATTCTGGGATGTACAACTCAATTCTTTTGTTTGAAGAAACAACTATCGGCCTCATTGATAAAGTATGTGGTGAAATAGGTGTAATAAGCAAAACTTCTGTTTCCGGTTCAACAATACTTCCACCAGATGCTAACGAATACGCAGTTGACCCTGTCGGTGTTGCAACAATGATTCCATCGCCTATAATCTCAACAATTTTTTTATCATCTATTACCAACTCAATATTACACACTTTTGCAGAAAGTGTTTTTATAACGCAATCGTTTATTGCATAATAAAATTTATTCTTAAACTCTACTCTTAAAACACCCCTTTTCTGTGGAGTTATCTCGCCATTAAAAAATTTATCTATAACACTAAAAACTTCGTTTATTTTAAACTCAGCAAGATACCCAAGCCTACCTAAGTTTATACCTAAAACAGGCACAGAATTTTCTGTTGCATAATGACCAACTTTAAGCAATGTACCATCACCACCTACTGTTATTAACAAATCACCTACGCATATTTCTTTTGTTACTTTTAAAGAACTACAAAACTTTAAATTGTATTTACTCAATTTCTTTTTTAACAATTTTAAAATTTTATCTACATCTTTCTTTTGTGGATTGTATACTACTAAAATACTTTTTTTCATAAAATTTATTTTGATAAAACAACTTTGCTATTAGATTTTATCTGTTTTAGTTTTTCAATAGTATCTTTTTCAAGTTTTATTTTACCAATAATTGTTACTTCACTATACGGTTTTGGTTTAGACGATGTTGACACTGGTGTTTTACCAAAAAATATACAGAAACAATTTCCTTCAGGCCACCAACCAACATCACCTACATCAACATCTAAAGTAGGTTTTTCATTTGGTAGTTTAAGTGGTAGCTCAAAATATATTTCTTCACCCCAGAGATGTACTCTTGCTTGTTGTGGCAAAATTTGATAAATTTGTTGGGCAATATTTGTATCGTTAAGTTCACATTCTATATTTAATTCGTATGATGGAAAACTTATAATTATTTTTTTCATAAAATTACTAATTAATCTTTGTAAATTTTAATTTACTCATCCACAATATCTACTTCTTCATTTTCTTCTGTTTCTCTAAATGTTGTTTATAATACTTTGAGAACACAAGAGTGTTATCGTCAGGTGTAAAGAAGAACAAATCATCTGTTTCTTTAGGATAAAGAGCTGCTTTTATAGAATCTAACCCTGGGTTACATATAGGCGAAGGCGGAAGTCCAGGATATTTATATGTGTTATATTTAGAATTCACTTCCAAATCTTTATATGTTAACGGTTCTTTATATTTTTTAAGTGCATATCTTACTGTTGCACAAGATTCTAAATTCCATCCTTTTTTTAGTCGATTATGAAACACAGCGGAGACAAGTTTTTTTTCTTCAAAACTTTTTGCTTCTTTTTCTATAATAGAAGCTAAAATTACAACTTGATAAGTTGACATTTTTAGTTCGTATGCACGTTGAGCAAATTCTGGAATATATTTTTTATAAAATTCTTTCACCATTTTGTTAACCACTTCTTCTACTGACTGGTTTTTATAAAAATAATAAGTTTCAGGGAATAAAAAGCCTTCAAGATTCTTGGATTTAACATAAGTTATAAACTCAATTGGATCAGAAATTACTCCTTTAGAGTAAAGCCGCTGGGAAATTTGTTCTACTGTAAAACCTTCAGGTATAGTGACTTTAACAATTTCAGCACCTTTTACAAGTTTATAAACTATTGGTAAAGTAGTAACCGAAAAATAAAGATCATAATTCCCCTCTTTGATTTTCCTTTCAGTCATAGTAAGATAAACAGCCCAACGAAAAATACTTTTTGATAAGATCAATTTGTTATCTTCTAAAAGTTTTCCAATATATTTAGCCGATGCATTTTTTGGAATATAAACTGTTTTCTTTTTCTTAGGAATAAAATCAAAAACAAGTATTACAAAAAATAAAACAATCAAAATTCTTATTAGAAGATTAAATCTTCCATATTTCATATTTTTCCCTGTTGTTTAGAATCTAAATAATCTTGTAAAATTATTGCAGCAGCAAAGCTATCAAGCTTTTCTTTATATTTTTTATATTTTTTACCAATAGAAGAAAGTTTTTCACAAGCAGTTTTTGTACTATACATCTCATTCACAAATTCTATATCTACTTTTACTATTTCTTTTAAATTCTTAACAAACTCTTCAATCTTTTTAACTATCTCAGTAGGTTTATCCCAAACAGGATATCCTACAATAATTTTTTCTATATTATATTCTTTAACAATTTTAAAAATCTGTTCAAAAACTGTCTTATCGTTTTTTATAGTTTTTAAAGGATGTGCTAAAAGATGTAATTCATCAGATATTGCCAACCCAATACGTTTCTCACCATAATCAATTGACAATATAGGTCTCATTTAAGATTTCATCTACTGTAACAAATTTATAATTTTTTTCTTTCAACATTCCTATTATCTTTGGCAAACAATTTAAAGTTGTTTTGCTACCTGAGTGAAGCAAGATTATTTCTTTATCTGAAGACAACGACATTTTAATTCTACTTAAAATTTCTTCTTCAGTAATTTTTTCATTATGATCGTTAGTGAATATACTCCATAGAACTATTTTAAGTCCAAGTTGTTCTGCTATATTTAAAACAGTATAATTATAATGCCCACCAGGTGGACGAAAATATGGTATAACATTTTTTTCACCACATATAGAACTTATAACATCTTGTGTATTTTTTAATTCAGTAAATATTTCTTGTTTTGATAGTTTTGTAAGATTTCTATGAGTAAAAGTATGATTCCCTATTTTACAATTATCGTTTTCAGCTAATAATTTCATTAATTGTGGATATTTTTCTACTTGTTTGCCAACTACAAAAAATGTTGCTTTAATATTGTATTCAGAAATTATTTTTACTATATTTTCTGTAAAATATGGATGAGGGCCGTCATCAAAAGTTATTGCTACTTTTTTAATAGAAACTGGTTTGAAAACTATCTTTTCTTCAAAAACTTCTTTTTTATTTAACAAAACAAAAAATATACAAGAAAAAAATATAATCTGCCATCTTCTAATAACCATATTTTGTTTTTATCAAAAACATTTTTGTTTTTCAAGTTTAACTTTTGAAACAAAATGTTGAAGAATAAAAATAAAAAGAATATAAATTACAGCTATGAAATACCCAATCATTCAATTAAAGAATATATCAAAGACATACACCTCTCTTTCATTTTTACATAAAAGAAAAACAAAAGCATTAGACAATGTTTCTTTAGAAATTTTTCAAAATGAAATTTTTACTTTGTTAGGACCAAACGGTTCTGGTAAAACAACTTTGCTAAACATTATAATTGGTCAAATTCTTCCTGATTATGGAGAAATTTTTATCTTTGGTACAAAACAAAAAAATAACATTACAGAAAAATTTAAAAATAAGATGAACATGTGTTCTGGCAATCCTAATTTTCCTTGGTGTATGACAGTAAAAGAAATTTTGAAATTCTATGGCTTACTTTATGGTATATCAGGTAAAAAACTTAACCAACAAGTTGATAAATACATATCAATTTTTGAACTTGAAAAATATACAGATGTAAGATTTGATGAATTATCCACAGGGACAAAACAACGTCTTGCATTAGCAAAATCGTTAATCAACGAACCTGAGATTTTATTACTTGATGAACCAACATTAGGGTTAGATCCTGAGGTTTCTATAAAAATTAGACATTTTATCAAAAAAATTAAAAAAGAACAAAATATTACTATTATTCTGACTACACATTATATGAAAGAAGCAGAAGAACTTTCTGACAGAATTGCATTTATTAATAGTGGGAAAATTCTTACTATTGGTACTATTTACGAAATTTACAAAAATACTAATACAACAAACCTTGAAGATGCGTTTTTAAAACTTGCACATTTATGAAAAAAGAATTTTTAAGAATTTTTGCTTATATTTATAGAAACTATATTTTTGCTGTAAGAAACATATTCACTTTTTTTGACTTACTTTTTTGGCCAACAATAGGAATAATTTCTATAGGTATGATGTCTACATTTTTAAATTTAGATAAAAGTTTGTTATCTTTTCTTCTTACAGGAACAATAACTTCTGGTGTACTACAAGTTACACAGCTTGAAGTCTCGTATGGATTACTTTATGAGATCTGGTCCAAAAGTATAAAACAAATTTTTATTACACCTACAAAACATTACCATTATATCCTTGGTAGTTGGATAGTTGGTACTATACGTGGTTTGATAGTTTTTATATTACTTTCAGTAATATCATATTATTTGTTTGGTTTCTACTTACCAAAAGTAAATTATGTAATAGTTTCTCTTTTAGGTATTTTTCTAACAGGGTTAGTTTTAGGAATGTTTGTAAATTTATTTGTTCTTCTTTATGGTCAAAGAGTTGATATTATAGCATGGTCTGTTTCAGTATTAACTATGTTGATCTGTGGTATTTATTATCCTGTAAGTATTCTACCAAAATGGTTAATAAAAATAGCAGAGTTTATACCTTTAACTTATTTTTTAGAATATTTTAGAAAAGGCTACGGGTTTGAAGAAAGTTTTAAATACGGATTATTAAAAGGATTTATTTTATGTATAGTATACTTTTTTATTTTGTTTTATCTAATTAATTTATCACACCATCATACAAAAAAAACTGGTTCTATAATTCGGTTATCAGAATAAAATTTTTATTCTACAGTAACACTTTTTGCTAAATTTCTTGGTTGGTCAATCTCTCTTCCTAAAAGATCTGCTATATAATACGCTAAAAGTTGAAGAGGCACCACGTTTATTATAGGTGAGATAAGCTCATTAATATAAGGAACTTCAATTTTATAATCTATACTTTTTGATGAAACATCGTAATTTGTTAATGCTATAACCTTAGCTTGACGAGATTTTACTTCTTCAAGGTTTGAAAAAACTTTTTGTAATAACGCACCTTTTGTCGCTATAACTACGACAGGAGTGTCTTTATCAATTAAAGCAATAGGTCCATGTTTCATTTCACCTGCTGGGTATCCCTCTGCATGAATATAAGAAATTTCTTTTAGTTTAAGTGCACCTTCTAACGCTATAGGATAGTTTATCCCACGACCTAAATATAAAAAATCGTGTTTCGTATAAAACTGCTCTGCAAGAAATTTTATATACGAAGTATCAGAAAGAATTCTTTCTATATAAGTTGGAGTTTTTGCTAAGTTTGATAGAAGTTCTAAATATCTTTCCTTTGTGGTAGTTTGTCTTATTTTTGCAAGATAAAGAGCGAACAAATAAAGACATACAAGTTGACCTAAAAAAGCTTTTGTAGAAGCAACTCCTATTTCAGGTCCACATTTAATATATATATTTGAATCAGCTTCACGATATAATGAAGACCCAATAACATTACATACACCTATTGTTGGCACTCCTCTTTGTTTTACAATTCTTAACGACGCAAGTGTATCAGCTGTCTCACCTGATTGTGAAACAAAAATTGCCAATGTATCTTTTTCTAAAACAAAATCTCTATATCTAAATTCTGAACCTATATCAACTTCTACAGGTATTTTAAGTACACTTTCAAAAAAATATTTACTAACCAAAGCAGCATGATATGAAGTTCCACAACCAATTATAAGTATTTTTCTTATTTTTTTTAAATCTTTTTTATCAAAACAAATTTCTTCATCAAAAACAATTTCTTCATCAAAAATTCTGGAAACAATGTTTTCTCTAAGAACTTGTGGTTGTTCATATATTTCTTTTAACATAAAATGTTTAAAACCAGCTTTTTGTGCCATTTGCGCAGTCCAGTTAACTATTTGTATTGTTCGTCTTTCTTCTTTATCTGTATGAATATTAAAAATTTTAACTTCATCTTTTGTAATATAACCATAGTCACCATTTTCTAAAAATATAAATTTGTTAGTATAATCTAACATTGCTAAAACATCCGAAGCTATCATTTTCTCTTCTTCGCCAAACCCAATAATTAAAGGAGAATCTTTACGTGCAAAAAATAGTTTATTTGGTTCATATTTTGACAAAACAACAAATGCAAAAGAGCCTTCTAACATTTTTATTGTATCTTTTAACGCTTCAAAAATATCTTTGTAAGAACTATACTTTTCTTCTATCAAATGAACGATTACCTCAGTATCTGTTTGTGAAGAAAATTTATGATGAGTTAGATTATGTTTTAACTGCATAAAATTTTCTATTATTCCATTATGGACAATAATAAATTCTTTCCTACAATCTGTATGAGGATGAGCATTTTCTTCTGAGGGTTTGCCATGAGTTGCCCATCTAGTATGTGCTATTCCAATATAAACTTCGTTATTTGTCAACCTATTTTTAACTATTTCTCTAAACTTTTCAGGTAAGGTTGAAACCATATTGTCAACTTTACCTACTGCACGATGAGACAAAATTTTTGTCCCTTCTAATACTGCAAGTCCACTAGAATCATATCCACGATATTCTAATTTTTTAAGCCCGTTTATTAAAACATCTAAAATATTTTTCTTCCCTACATAACCAATTATTCCACACATTATTTTATCCTTTTATTAATTTTAACATCTCTTTTACTGCATTCTCTAACCCTACAAACACTGCACGAGCAACTATTGAAAAACCTATATTTAAAGTATTCATTCCATTAATCTCAGCAATTGGTTTTACATTACTATAATCCAACCCATGGCCTGCATTAAGGATCAAACCTTCTTGTAATACATATTCAGCTGCTTTTTTTATCCTTTTCAGTTCTTTATAAAAACTCTTTGTTCCAACTTTACATAAAGAATATTTACCAGTATGTAACTCAACAGCATCAGCTTGTAATTCCTTTGCTAACTTTATTGCTTTTATATCAGGTTCAATAAACAAACTTACAATAATACCTCGTTGTTTTAGTTTCAAGATTGTTTCTTTTAATTTCTTATAATTTTTTTCAACATCTAATCCACCTTCAGTTGTTAGTTCTTGCCTTCTTTCAGGTACAATACAAACTTCATCTGGTTTAACTTTTAATGCAAAATTTACTATATCTTTGTTTAAAGACATCTCAAGATTTAATGGTATTTTAAGTATTTTTTTTAGCTGAATCACATCCTCATCTTGAATATGCCTTCTATCTTCTCTAAGATGAACCGTTATCTGGTCAGCCCCACAACGTTCAACAATTTTTGCTGCTTCAATAACTGAAGGATACCCAATTTTTCTTTGTTGTCTTAATGTTGCTATATGATCAATATTAACCCCTAATTTTACCATAAAAATTTCTTTTAGTTATGAGTTTTTATATATTTCAAAAACTGGTTTGCTAAAAAATTTGCTGTTTTCTCAATACTTCTCTTATTTTTCCCTTCTACCATTATTCTCAACAATGGTTCTGTACCTGAATAACGTAGAACAATTCTACCACTTATTTTTTTTTCTAAATCGGACAACAATTTTTTATCAAAAACTTTCTCTATCGGCGGTCTTATTTTTGCTTCCACATTTTTTATAACCTGAGGATATTTTTTAAATATATTACAAAGTTGATACAATTTTTTCTTATTAACCAACATCGTTTTAATAACTTCAACTGCTGTTAACATACCATCACCTGTAGGCAAAAGATCATATAACACAATATGTCCTGCTTGTTCCCCTCCAAGATTACCATTATACTTTGCTAAATATTCGGAAACATATTTATCCCCTACTGGACATTGGATAACTTTAATATTTTTAGACCATAAAAATTTTATCAATCCTAAGTTTGACATAACAGAAACAACTACTAACGAATTTTTCAACTTTCTATGTTTTTTATATTCATTTGCTAAAATTCCAATAATATAATCCCCATCACGAACATTTTTTTTCTCATCAACAAAGATAACTCTGTCCGCATCACCATCAAAAACAACTCCTATCTCACCATTATTAAGTTCTTTTCTAACAACTTCAGGATACACTGCCCCACAATTAGCATTTATGTTTTTTCCATCTGGATTAACGTTTATAAATCTTACTTTTTGGAAAATTTTTCCAAACAATTTTGGTCCTAACATACTTGTTGCTCCGTTACCACAATCTATAACCAAAGATAAACTATTAATTGGGAATTGACAGGATATTCCTTTTAACCTCTCTGTCAAAAAATCAAAATAGATTTTTTCTCCTTCAGATTTATAAGAAACTATTTTTCCTAAAACAGTATTATCGATTTTTAATTTTTTACCAGAAAAAATTAGTTTTTCAATCTCTTCCTCAATCTCAACAGAAATTTTCACCCCTGTTGGTGATAAAAATTTTATTCCATTATATTGATAAGGATTGTGTGAAGCTGAAACAACAATACCTACTGCATTGTTTTTTTTACACAACAACGCAATACCTCCTGTGGTAAAAACTTCAACACATAAAACATTAAACCCATGCCTAACAAAAGATTTTGTTAATATCTCAGCAATCCACTCGCTTGATTCTCTTGTATCCCATCCAATAATTGCAGTGTTAACATTAAAAATTTTTTTAAGAAGATAAGCTGAAGAGTCTCCAATTAAAGAAATAAACTTTTTTTCTAACGGAAATTTTCCAACAATACCACGAATACCATCTGTACCAAACAATTTTGTATTATTCATAATTTTATAACTTTTATATCTTCATAACAAATTTTTTGTTCTTTTGAACACAAACTATTAATTTTTTCCAACCACTCTTTTTTATGTAATTTCAAGTAATGATGATGTGCTGGGGTTTCCACTGTTACTAACAAAACATTTTTTTTAGCTCCACAAAGCTGGATCTTTTTAGCAAGTTTTGTCCCCACAACTTGTTCCCAAACAGAATACAACTTTCCTAACTCTTCAGAAATACCAAAATTGGAAAGAACTTTTTTTAATACAAGTTCTGCATTAACAAATTTATCCATAGGGAAGTCTTCCAAAAATTTTTTGATTGGCTACAATTTCATTGGCATAAGAATATATAAATAATCTTTATCATTTGCTGGTGCGAAAGTCCAAGGTGATGTAGGTTCGTTAATACCTATTATAACAAAAACATCTTCATCAATAACATCTAGCATATCCAAGATATAACTTGGCTCAAATTTTACTTCAACATCTTTACCACTATAATTTGCTTCAACTTCAACTTCTGCTATACCAACTGACTCTACTGCAGAAGAAAGCTTTATCCCACCTTTGGTTATCAAAAACTTCATCCCAAAACCTTTTTCACCAGTTACCCACGAAGCTTGTTTTATACCTTTGACTAATTTTTTAACCTGTATAGATAAAGTATTTGTAATCTTAGGTATTACTTGTTCATAAGCCGGAAATTCACCTTGAATTAATCTGCTTACAAAACACATATTATCAACCTCAAAAACAAAATGGTCTTCTAAAAGAGAAATTTTACAATTTTCTTGGTCAGTTTCTTCAAGAATGTCAATTACACGTTCAACAGATTTTGTTGGCACAATCCCTGAAGCAACAACTTTGCTTGAGGATATCGGTCTTGTAACATAAGCTAATCTACGTCCATCTGTTGAAACAAACTTTATTGCATCTTTTTGTATATTTAAGTAAACACCGTTAAGATAATACCTTGTTTCTTCCTTAGATGTAGCAAAAACTGTTTTATTAAAGGCATCTAACAACATCTCTGTAGGTAAAACTACTTGATTTGCTTTAGCTTGTTTTTCATCATATTTTGGCATACCAGGATGATTTTTTGCAGGCTGGCCAATGAAAGTATGTTTTGCTTTCCCACAATATAAATATGCTACTGGAGTTTTCTCATCTTCTGTTTTTAAAAGAATCTCCTCTTCTTCTAACTCTTTCACTGCTGCAACAAGTTTTTTTGCAGGAACACAAATTTCTCCTCCTGATATAACTTTACAGTTAACTTCAATTTGTAATGCTGTTTCAATATCTGTAGCGATTAATTTACATTTATCATCTTTATTTTCAGCAGATATCAAAACATCTGGTGTAATTGGCAAACCAGTATGTACACTCGCAACAGGTTCTAACAAATCCAAAGATAAAAGAAATTCTTCTCGTCGTAACTTTAGCTCCATATTTTTCCTCCTTTTTTCAAAAACAATGTTTTGTTTTATTATAAAAATTTTTAGTTAAATTCAAGTTTATAATCAAATTTTAGATGTTATCAACATCGTATTTTTTGTTTCTTTTCTATAAAGCATTTCTTTAGCACGTTGTGCATAATAAACATCGTCATAACCTAATGTTGATTCCCCTAATCTGTGGAATAAAACAAGGAAAGAAATTATGGTAAGAAAAATTAATTTACATTTTTTTTCTTGAGGTGAAAAAAAAGAGTTAAACATATCTAAAAATTTTTTATTTAAATTCACTTAAGATTATTGAAAATTTTTGTAAGATGTTCAAGATGTTCTTTTTCGTTAGAAATTATTCCTTTGATAACAACTTTGAACTTTCTGTCTTCAGTATTGTTTAACAAATCTGTGTATATCCTTATAGCTTGGATTTCTCGCTCGATATGATATCTAAGTGTTTCATGAACAGAGTTTGAAACACTTACAATCTTGTATTCCCAACGAGGAGAGCCATTTAAAAAGATAATTCTTTGTGAGATAATATCCGCATGGGTAAGCTCGTCTATTGCAAAGTTTTTATACATCTTAACAAGATTCTCACTGTTTTTAATTTTTTTCTTAAAAAACTCTGCTTCTGAATTATAAACAAACATATCTGTGTATTCAAACTCTAAAATTTTCTGTAAAATCTCTATTAACTGTTCTTTTAACATATAGTAAAAATCTTTATTTTTAAAACTGTACTGCTTACACAAATTTTTTTTCTGCTATTTATTTACTACAATAATATTGTTTTTAGAGTCAATATCTATAACAATCTTGCTTTTTTCTTTTATCTTGCCTTCAAGCATTTCTTTTGCTATCAAATTGTAAATTTTTTGTTGTATAAGACGTTTAAGAGGTCTTGCACCAAAAACAGGATCATAGCCAACTTTTGCTAAATATTCTTTTACTTCATCCTTAATTTCAACTTCAATATCTTTTTCTTTCAATTTTTTTTCTAAATCTCTTAATTGTAATTCTACAATCTTAACTATTTCTTTTAGTGTCAGACGATTGAATATTATTATTTCATCAATTCTATTCAAAAATTCTATTTTAAAGAATTTTTTCAATTCATCAAAGACATACTGATAAATCTGTTCATAACTCATATCTCCTTTCTTTTCAAGTTCAGTAATTACATCTGTCGCTATATTAGATGTCATAATAATAACGGTATTCTTAAAATCAACTGTTCTTCCTTTTCCATCTGTAAGTCTTCCATCGTCAAATACTTGCAATAATATATTAAACACATCAGGATGAGCTTTTTCAATTTCATCAAATAAAATTACAGAATAAGGTTTTCTTCTTACAGCTTCAGTAAGTTGGCCCCCTTCTTCATAACCGACATATCCAGGCGGTGCTCCAATCAGTCTTGCAACTGAATGTTTTTCCATATATTCTGTCATATCAATCCTTATTAGATATTTCTGATCATTAAATAAAAACTCAGCTAACCTTTTAGCTAACTCTGTTTTACCAACGCCAGTAGGTCCTAAAAATAAGAAAACTCCAAGTGGTCTGTTAGGATCAACAAGTCCAGTCCTTGCTCTTCTAATACAATCACAAACTTTTTGTATAGCATGATCTTGACCAACAATATATTGTTTCAAATATTCTTCCATCTGCAAAAGTTTCTCTTTCTCTGTTTGTACTAACTTTTTAACAGGTATACCAGTCCACTTTGAGATAATCTCAGCAATATCTTCCTCGTCTACTTCTTCTTTTAACATTTTTTGTTCTTTTTGAACTTCTTTTAATTGTTCATATAAAGAAGATAATTCTTTTTCTTTACTTGGTAATCTTCCATACTGAATTTCTGCTGCTAAAGCAAGGTTACCTTCTCTTTCTGCTTGTTGTTTTGTAAGTTTTAAATTTTCTATTTCTTGTTTTATATTTTTAATTTTCGTTATTAACTCTTTTTCTTTTTGCCATTGTTGATATAAAGCATCATATTTTTGTTTTAATTCATTGATTTGTGTATCTATGTCTTGTAATTTTTTTGTCAGTTCTTTTTCATCAATTGGTTCACTACCTAACCCACTTTTTATAGCTTGTTTCTCAATCTCAAGTTGTCTTATCTTACGTTGAATATCGTCTATCTCTGCAGGCATTGAATCTATCTCCATCCTTAACTTACTTGCTGCTTCATCAACTAAATCTATAGCTTTATCTGGTAAAAATCTATCAGTTATGTATCTGTTTGACAAAACTGCTGCTGCAATTAAAGCTTCATCTTTAATTTTTATTCCATGATGAATTTCATATTTTTCTTTTAACCCACGCAAAATTGCTATAGTATCTTCAACTGTTGGTTCTGACACTAAAATAGGTTGGAATCTTCTTTCTAAAGCACGATCTTTTTCAATATATTTTCTATACTCATCTACAGTTGTTGCTCCAATACATCTCAACTCACCTCTAGCTAACATTGGTTTAAGTAAATTTGCAGCATCAATAGCACCTTCAGCAGCACCAGCTCCAACAATAAGATGTATTTCATCTATAAATATTATTATTTGCCCTTTAGACTCAGCAACTGTTTTTAACACAGATTTTAATCTTTCTTCAAATTCTCCACGAAACTTTGTCCCAGCAATCAAAGCACCCATATCTAATTGGAAAATTGTCTTATCTTTTAAATTCTCTGGCACATCACCTGCAACAATCCGTTGTGCTAAACCTTCAACAATTGCTGTTTTCCCAACACCAGGATCCCCAATTAATACAGGATTATTTTTTGTCCTACGAGATAAAACTTGGATTGTTCTTCTTATTTCCTGATCTCTCCCAATAACAGGATCAAGTTTACCAAGACGAGCAAGGTGTGTAAGATCCCTACCAAACCTTTCAAGAGGTTTATACCTCTCTTCTGGACTTTGATCTGTGATACGCTCTGTTCCACGCAAACTCTTTAATGCTTGCAAAACTTTTTCTTCTGTAACACCATATTTAGCAAGAATCTTTGCGGATATACCATTTTCTTTTATAATTCCTAATAACAGATGTTCAACAGAAATGTACTCATCTTTAAACTCTTCAAGGGCATCAAGAGCATAGTCAAAAACTTTTTTTGTTCTTCCAGATATATAAACTCCTCCTGAAGGAGTTGTAAAAGAAGATGTCTTAGGTAATGCATCTATTTGAATTTCAACATCAGACAAAATTCTTTTCACATCTGCACCTATCTTTTTAATAATCTCAACAGCAAAAGAATCTTCTGTTGCCAACAAAGCCCACAAAATATGTTCAGGAGTAAGTTCTGGATTTTGTTTTTTTTCAAGCAATCTTTGAGCGTTGTACAAAACTTCTTGTGTTTTCAAAGTAAATTTTTCAGGATTCAT
>Ga0272449_1002727_pt1 | contig 16086 bp, 16 predicted proteins | sample YNPCB0241_FD_198679 | JGI IMG/M metagenome (GOLD analysis project Ga0272449, IMG submission 198679) | Hot spring sediment microbial communities from Yellowstone National Park, WY, United States - YNP-CB-024-1 | ecosystem: Environmental > Aquatic > Thermal springs > Hot (42-90C) > Sediment...
CGTTGCGCCCGGTGACGCCTATAGCTGTGCTGGGCACCCCCACGAAGCTCGCTGCTGATTCCCAGACGAGCGGGCAGGCGAGCTCTCCTCCGGCGCCTCCCCCGCCTCCGGCCGGCACGCCATCTATACTGCCGGTGGTCGGGGCGGAGGCAGCGCGCCCACTCACCTCGCCCGAGCTGTTTGTCGCGGCGGGCGCTCTACTGGCTGCCATTGGCATGGGCCTCGCGGGGCGTACCCACATAGCGGGGGACGGAGGGGCCACCTGAGAAGCTGAGGCGCGGCTGCAGCATCGGCACGAGCCCTTCGTACAGCTCAGAGCCGCGCCAAACTGCAGATAGTGTTCGGAAGTTCTCAGGCAGCCAGGGAACCCACCTGGGGCCAAAAAGAGTATGCCATCAACCTACACCGCAGCATGCTAGCGGCGCCCATTTGCTTGCCCCTGGTACAGGGCGGCGCTTTGGGTTCTACTTGCCCATCACCTGCACAACGTACTCTCGGCTGAGGGGCCCGTCGTACTCGGCGAAGTAGATGCGCTGACGGCTGCCCTTGAGCAGCCTGCCTGAGACCACAGGGAAGGAAGCACTGATGCCGCCGAGCACGCTCTTGAGGTGCGCGTCGGCATTGAAGCCCACTCGGCCATCGATGCTCAAGTAGCGGCGGTGCAGGTAATCGCCTTCGGAGGGGCAGAGCTTGCTCAGGTGAGCGATGATATCCTCTTCCAGGCAAGGAAGCCCCTCGGTGACAATGATGCCGGAGGATGTGTGCATGGTGAACACGCTGACTAGCCCTTCCTGGACACCGCTTTCGGCAATTACCTGTTCCACTGCGGGCGTGATGTCTATCAGTTCCTGCTCTTTGCGGCTTTGCACCACAAGCCTAACTGTGCGCACGATCACCTTTAGCTGCCCTCCCTTTCCCCGAGAACACAGAGCGCATTCTTGGCAAAGATAAGCTCGAGGGCTCCATCCGAGAGGCCGACTTGCCTGAGGGCACGGACCATGTTCTTTATCTCCACCCGCGGGTAATCCGAGCCAAAGAGAACCTTGTGCCTCAGGCTGCGCTCAACAAGCGTGAGCGGCAAACGCTCGCCAAAAATGTGGCGCATGAACTCCCACGGAGCATCGAAGTAAAGGCAGGACGTGTCCGCGAATAGGTTCTCGTACTTGAGCAGCAACATCGCCGTCTCGTGCACCCAAGGCCAGCCGAAATGGGCGATCACGAGCTTCAGGGAGGGAAAGTCGCAGGCAACGCTCTCAAGCTCCATAGGGTTGACGGATTTGCATCCAGGCGCCCAGGTCATGCCGCAGTGAATCAACACTGGAATGCCAAGCGCTGCAGCTGCCTCGTACACGGGGTAGGCCACCTCGCGGTCCCCGGGCGAAAACCCCTGCATGCTGGGGTGCAGCTTCAGCCCTCGCAGCCCCAGGAGCCGAACTGCCCGTTCCAACTCATCCGGCGCTTGGCGCTGCAGAGGGTCGACGCTCGCGAAGCCGATGAACCGGCCACTAACCCGACAAAGCTCAGCAATTTGTTCGTTGCTGAAAAGCCGGCACCCCCTGGCGCTGCGCGCGTCGACAGGCAGAATAATAGCCTTCTGTAGCCCAGACACCTCGAGTTCCAGGTGGAAAGTCTGGAGCGGCTGCAGCCGGTTGCGAATGAAAAACACCTCTTGGGAAGCCCGCAGCAGCTCGGGATCTTTGGCGACGAACTCTTCGACCAGCAAGGGATGGGTGTGAAAGTCAATCATGAGGGGCTCCCTACAGCCGCACAACAGCGTCCAGGTGGGTCGGGCAGTCGGGGTCAAGGCCCTTGGCGATCGCCCGCTGGTAGGCAAGCACCTGTAAGGGCAGAAGGGACAGAGCGAGCCGCGCTTCCTCGCACACCCCGCTGCCGGTGGCGAGAGTGAGCTGGGCCGGGTTCTGCGCCGGCGGCTCTGGGCAGACAAGAAGGATTGTGGCACCCAGAGAGCGCATCTCGCCGAGTAGCCTGAGCTCCTCGGCTGCTGCCGTGTCTGAGAGCAGAGCACAGATCAGCGTCCCCTCGCTGACGATGGATTTGGGTCCGTGCCGGAACTCCATATAGTGGTAGGCTTCTGAGTGCGAGAGGGACATCTCCTTCATTTTCAGCATGGCCTCGCAAGCAATGCCGTAAAAGGGCCCGGAACCGAGAAAGATCAAAGTGTCCAGGCTCATATCCCTGCCAAGTGAGGACGCTAAGTCGCTTGCCTTGTCCAGCAAGGCTTGCGCCAGCGATGGCAGGCGTTCGAGCGAGGCCATGAATTCCGCATCCCCTGTCGTGGCGGCCAGAGCGGCCTCGAAAGCAAGCAACATGCTCGTGAAGCTGCGCGTCTGCGCGATGCTTTTCTCCTGCCCCTGCGGGATGATGAGAGCGACGTCGCACTCGCGTGCCAAGGTGCTTTCTGGATAGTTGCCAACCGTGAGCGTGGGCCCCCGAAGGCTCTGCTGGAACGCCCGGACTGCAAGCACGGTCTCGGTTGTCTCGCCGGAGCGCGAGAAGGCGACAAGGGCACCTTCTTTGCGCGGCAGGTGATGCCGCGGGAAGAGGTACAGCTCCGAGGAGGGGAGAGCGTGCCACCGGCCAGGCAAGAAGCGGTTGGCAAGAGGGGCAGCCGCAAGGGAAAGGTAGTGGGTGGATCCACACCCTATGGCCAGGGCTTCTCCGGGGTGCCGGAGAATGGGCTGCAGCTGGGGAGCTGACTGCGCCCCGGCTGCAATGGCTGCGCGCCAGACCTCAGGCTGGCTTACGATCTCGTTCCAGGTATGTTCGCCGTTCAAGCCGCATGCCTCCTACCAGGAATTGAGTTTATGCTCCTTACACTTGGTTGGAACTAGGCTGGCTACAGATCACTGGCCGATGCGGCGCAGCCGCCCGGCTCGATAGCGCCGGTTAAGATTGCGCAGGAGCAGCCCTCTTGGCAAGCCAGCCGGATAGCCCAGCATCTTCGCGAGGTCACCACAGATCCTAATCACGGGGAGCCAGAGGAAGGCCGCCAGGCGCGCCGCAAAAGGGAAGCCTTGCGTGCGGCGGGCAAGCCTGAGAAGCGGGCGCCTGAGGTACAGCGCGCCGCCAACCGCGTAGCCCAGGAGCCAAAGCGGGCTGAAGTGTATGGAAGCCAGGAGAAGCAGCGGCACCAGGCCAAGGTAGGTGGCATAGCGAGCCAGATGGCGGCTCAGGTACAGGCCGGTCTGGCCGTCGCCCATCGCGTAATTGCGGTACTGGCGGAAAAAAGCATGAAGCGTGCGCCGCGGGGGGAAGTGGACGAGGGCCTTGGGCGCAAACGCGAAGGCTTTACCGGCGGCCGCGAGCGCCATGTCGAAAAGAAGGTCCTCGCAGAAACTTGCCCATTCAGGGTAACCGCCCACAGCTTCCCAGGCTCCCTTGGTGAAGGCGACAGAGCGGCTGGAAGGCCAGAATCGACAGGGGTCAAGCTCCTCTGGCTCCGGGAGAACTGCGGCCGCCATCGCCGTGTGGAAGGTTCCACTGGCTTGCCCTCTAAAGACGCCAGCAACGACTTCTGGAGGGTTGGCTTGTTCGAAAGGCCTGACAAGGCAGGCCAGCCACTGGGGTTCAAGACGCACGCCCGCATCCGTGACGGCAATGACTGTGCCGGAGGCTGCTGCAATGCCGAGGTTGCGGCCTCGGGCGATGTTGCAGCCCGGCTCTTGGAGGATTCGCACCGGGTAGCGCTGACGCTCCCCCCATTCCTGCAGCAGCTTGAAGGTACCGTCAGTGGAGCCGCCGTCGACGAAGATAACCTCGTCTGGCAGGCGGGACTGAGCCTCTATTGAGGTGAGGAGCTCGGGCAAAGTTTGAGCTTCGTTCTTGACCGTAACGACAAGGCTCACTGATACCGTGCCCATGAGAGCTCAGGCCATCGAGACGTCGGGGTCGAACAGCTTGCGGTACTCTTGCAGGGCATAGCGATCTGTCATGCCGGCAATGTAATCGCAAATGGCGCGGTACAGGCCATGCTCTTCAATCGCATGCTGAACGGAATCGGGTAGCTGCCGCGGCTCTGCCACGTAGGCCTGAAACAACTGGCGGACAAAACGCTGCGCCTTGTTGGCCATGCGCAAGACCTGCCAATGGCGGTAAAGTTTTTGCAGCAGGAAGTCCTTGAGCTCGCGGTTCAGGGCCTCAAGCTCACCAGAATGGCCGATGATACTGCGGCCAAGGCAGCGGACGTCTTCCGGGCTCCGTGGGTCGTGCTGGCTCAGCGCTGTCGCACTCGTCATAATGAGGTCGGTCACCTCAATGTCTATGAGCCGGCGCACAACGCGATGGCGCCCGATTTCGTCCACTCTTTCGGCGGTTACGCCCGCCTCCTTGAGTGCCAGGCGCCACAGTGGAAGCTCGTGGAGATCCTTGGGGTCGAGCAGGCCAACGCGCAGCCCGTCATCGAGGTCGTGAGTCATGTAGGCGATCTCATCGGCACAGTTGACAATCTGCGCTTCGACAGTAGGGGCCTTGTGAGGTTCAAACTCTGGCCCGCAGTTGCCCTTGTCGTACTCAGTCTTGTGCTTTATTATGCCCTCGCGCACCTCCCAGGTGAGGTTGAGGCCCGGGAAATCCGGGTAGCGGCGCTCGAGCTTCGTCACGAGGCGCAAGGCCTGGTGGTTGTGATCAAACCCGCCGTGATCGGCCATGAGCTCGTGGAGCGCTTCTTCCCCACTGTGCCCGAACGGGGTATGGCCCAGGTCATGGGCCATGGCGATGGCCTCGACGAGGTCCTCATTGGCTCGCAGCGCCCTGGCTATTGTGCGCCCGATCTGAGCAACCTCGATGGTGTGGGTCAGGCGCGTGCGGTAGTAGTCCCCCTCGTAACTTACGAAGACCTGTGTCTTGTACTCGAGCCGACGGAAGGCTGTAGTATGTACGACTCGATCCCGATCGCGCTGGAAGGCGGAACGATACGGCTTTTCGGGGTCGGGATAATCGCGCCCGCGGGAGTCCTTGCTTTTCATGGCCCAGGGTGCAAGCCACTCCTGTTCCCATTGCTCGAAATCCAGGCGGCTGCGGAAGCTGGAAGGCAGGCGATCCGGCATGGCAGCTAACTCCCTGCGAACCGCTCGACGATACGGCCAAAAAGAGGCGCCGCTACCAATGATCCCTGCCCGCCGTTTTCGATGACCACAGCAACGGCAAGCTCAGGGCTATCAGCAGGGGCATAGCCAGCAAACCAGGCGTGTGGCTCATTTGGCGGGTTTTCCGCTGTGCCCGTCTTGCCGGCAGTGGTGATCCGCAGATGACCCAAGGCCCCATAGGCTGTCCCCAGAGGCGTACTGCAAGCCTCAGCCAGGGCTTCGCGCAGCGCCTGAAGGTGCCTTTCTTCTAGAGGCAGAGGCCTCGGCTCAGGCACTGGCACCACCTCGGCTGCGCCGGCAGAGGTGAGCCACTCTTTGGCAAGGTAAGGCTTGCGCCAGCCGGCACTCCCTGCCACTGCGGCCATCATTGCCGCCACTTGAAGCGGAGTAGCCAATAACCACCCTTGGCCGATGGCGAGGTTGACGGAATCCCCCGCGAACCATGGTTCTCCGACCGCCGCCGCCTTCCAGGCGGGGTCTGGCAACATCCCAGATGCCTCTGGGAGGAAGCCAATCCCCGTCTGCGCGCCAAACCCAAAGGCGCGGCCCATCTGTGGTAGCAACATGGGGTCAGCGTCGTGCAGCAGTTTGCCAACCTGCGCGAAGGCGACGTTGCAGGAAGCGCTCAGGGCTTGCTTGAGCGTGATAGTGCCATGCCCGCCTGGCTTCCAGCAGCGCACCACGTAGCCTGCGCCAAGCCCCTCCCAAGCCCCGCTGCACTGCAAGGGTGTCTCTGGCTCCGCAAGGCCGCTTGCCAATGCAGCTGCCATGGTTACCACTTTGAAGACCGAACCAAGTGCATACTCGCCCTGCGTGGCGCGCTGGAGCAAAGGCCTTTCAGGGCTACCCACGAGTTTCTGAAACTCGCTTGCAGGCATGCCAGCGACGAAGCCGTTGGGATCATAGGAGGGGGAGCTTGCCAGAGCGAGCACGGCCCCATCCCTTGCATCTAGAACGACGATTGCCCCTCGCCTGCCACCAAGCAGTTCGAAGCAAAACTGTTGGAGCTCAAGGTCGAGGGTTGTGTAAAGCGTCTCGCCAGGAGCTCCCGGAGCTTCTGCCACCCGGCCACGCGGTGTGCCCTGGCCACATAAGACATGCACCCCAATACTCGGCTTACCTGCCAGTCGGTCTTGGCAGCTTGCCTCCAGCCCGGCCTGACCGATAGTATCCCCGGCACCATAGCCCTTTGCCGCAAGGGATGTTAGCTGATCTGCCTGAATGGGGCCAACATAACCAGTGATATGCCCGGCTAGCTCGCCCTGAGGGTAGCAGCGGCGAGTGCCAGAGCGAATGTGAATGCCCGGTGTGCTGGCAAGCTCTGCGTAGTGCTCTGCTAGCTGTTCCCTCTCGAGCTCAGCGACGGGCACGAACCAGTGCGGCATGGCTCCCGTTACATAGGCGTCACGGATTTTCGACGGTGGTTGCCCGAGCACCCTCGACAGAACTGTGAGCAGTGCCTCTTCGTCTTCGATCTCTCCAGGAACGACGCCGACGACGCTCACCTCACAGCCAGTTGCCAAGGGGTTGCCGGCTCTATCGCAGATGGAGCCTCGTGGGTGCCAGGTGCGCTCCTCAACCAGGCGGCAGCCGTAATCAAGGCTGGCCAGGATGAGCGACGGGTGCCAAAGGAGCCACCACTGACCTTGCTCGAGCCTGAGCCTTGCGGAGCCCAATTCCTCAAGTGAACCATAGCGGGGAGAACGAAGCACCTTCCGGAAGCCGACGTCCGCTTCGGTTGCATCTGCAATCAGGCTCGATACTGGCTCAAGCGAAACATCCTCCACAAGCAAGGTCGTGGCGAGGTTCTCGTAGAACGCTTGAAACTCAGAAAAGGACAACTTGGCGCGCAACTGTGGATGCAACAACGCATACATGCCGGCGTAATCTCTGTGCTGCCACAGAGCGCCAAACTGAGCCAGCACCTGCTCAGGACGCACTGCCACGGAAGAAGGACTAGGCTCCTCTCGTTGCGAGCGCTTGGTTGCGCGCGGCGAACCGCAAGCCGGGAGCAACAGCGCTGAACCAAACAACAAGAAGCGCAGCAACTGGCGCCGGCTCAAATGCACGGCCACCTTCACTCTGCCCCAGGGCACCGCTCCTCAATTGCTATGGCCCGGCACCAGGAGCTATCCATTTTGCGCACCTTGAACGGGAGGGCCATGAAGAAAAACTCACGCTGTCGAAGCTCAGCCAGGTTGTCCAGGAACTCGATGAACAGCACGCCACGGCTCATCAGGATGTCGTGCAAAGCTCTCCCGGCTGCCACGTCCTTGCCCAGGCGGAAGTGCGTGTCAATGCCGAGCATCTTGATTCCGCGCTCTGCCAGCCAGTGGCCAGCCTCTGGCGTGAGCGCAGGGTACCGGGCCGGGTCTCCGGAAGCCAGGGAGTCGACGTCACTGTTGCGGCAGATGACGATATCGCCCGGCTGGAGGAGATCCCCCACGGCCCTCTCCAAGTAGTCAGGGCCTATTTCGGCAGCTTTGGTGGCATCCGGAACGTCGAGAAGTACAGCACGGCCAAAGAACGCGTCCAGCGGGTAGCAAGTTGTGTCTCGCCCACCCTCAAAGAAGTGCGCTGGGGATTCAATGTGCGTGCCCACGTGGCTGTGCGTGCGCACGTCGTACTTGTACGCGTTGTCTGCAAGGTAGCCGCGCTGCAGCTCAAACGGCCGATCGGGCGGGCAGTTGTCCGGATCAACCTCATAGGAGAGGTCGACGAGGCGGTACTTGTTCAAGTCAATCGCAAACATGGCGAATCCTCCGGCTGACAGGCAACGGCGCGCGCGTACTTCACAAAGGCGCGGCAAGCAATATCCTGAATCGCAGGGTCGATTCCGATGGCTTCGTTGCCTGAGTAGTACCCGGCTATGAAGCCACCGCCGTAGGAGCCCAGCTTCAGGATCATGTCGCGTGCTGCGGCCTCGATTCTATCCGGATCCCTGCTCTGGAGGGTGCGCTGAATATCGACCGGGCACCAGAAGTTCACCTTGCCGCCAAAATCTCGTGCCAGGTTGTCAATGCCGTGCAGTTCAGGTTGGTCGAACTGGAGCACTCGAATCCCGACCTCGATGAGATCAGGGATGATTTCGTAAACATGACCGCAGGAGTGCATCCAGACAGTGAGGCCATACTTGCTTGCCTCCTCGCAAAGCGCCACGAAGCCCGGGCGAAAGAGTCTGCGCCAGGTGGCGGGGCTCACCAGGAGCCGCTCTTGCGTGCCCCAGTCCTCGCAGAAAAACACGCCATGCGCGCCGGCCTCGGCAAAGCGCTGGATGCAGGAGGCCAATAGTTCGCTGATGCGTTCAAGCAGGGCCTGAACTCGCCCTGGCTCAAGCAGCACGTCCGCCAGGAAGTTCTCCATCCGGCGCATATAGCGGGCAATGGCAAAAGGAAAGCCGGGCAAGAAGCCAAGGCAGTATTTGTCCTGATGAGCAGCAAACCTTTCTCTAGCTTCACGGTAGCGCTCTGGAGCGTCAATGGCAGGCCACCGGTAGCTATCGAGAAGAGACCAGTCGTCCTCTATGGCGCCGTGAATGACTTCTCCGCTGCTGAAGCCCTCAAGCCTGCCCCAGATGTTGCCCCATTCGTCGCGCAGCCGCCATTTGCCATCGACGAGGTGCCACACACCGATCTCCGGGTCATCGGGGCGCGAAATGCCAGCGACGACAACATCATTCGGGTAAGGCTCGGGCAAGGTCATCGGGATGCGCTCCGGGCAAGCGAACCGGAGCGAGCGCTCAACTATCTCCCTGCTAGTCATCTGCACAGAGTGCCCTTTGCTCGGATTGCACAAACGAATTCTAGCCGGTCCCCTGCTGCGCATCAAGGATGCGATGGAAGCGCATGCCCTAGCACCCCGCTCCAGGGACTCTCGCTCGCAGGCCTCTGGCCAGTTGCGCAAAGCCCTCAGGCCGTAAGGGGCCAAGGCACCCTCAACGCAGGATGGCAAGCGCGAGCCGAAGCCAGAGAGGCGGCCGCCTTCGGCCAGGGGGCAGGACGATCTCCAGCGTTGTTACCGGACCCCGCTGGAGGGCCGAGAGCCCTACTAGGGACTCTGGCACAAGAAGCAGAGCCAGCAGGGCCAGGAAGGCCAGGCAGCCCAAGAAGGCAACCGGAAGCCACAGTGGCCAGACAACCAGCCATAGCAGGTACTGGCGCTGGCGTTGCAGTTTGATCGCCAGGCCCGGCAGCTCAATGGTTGCCTCGCCGTCAAGCAAGGCACTCTCGGCAACAGCCTGTCCTGTGCCGTCGACCACTTGCGCAGCGATAGCGCCTGTCTCGGCAAGGCGCTCGAGGCGAAGCCGCAAGCTCTGGCCAGGGATATGCACATACTCCCTGCCGGGCGCTGGGAGAGGCACGCGCAGCGGGCTTGCGCTGTGGTTCTCAAGCTCTGCCTGCCCAGCCAGTGCCGAAATGGCGACAAGAGGCTGCTCCCCCACCCAGGTGACGAACGCTCCGGAAAGCCGTACGGGCCACCACTGCTTCAGCGCGCGGTCTCCGGCATCACCCGGAACTGCAAGCACTGGCCCGGACCGGCTTGCAGTTACGAGGACGGCCATGCCAGGGAGCGCCGGTGAGCTCAAGCTCTCGCCTTCCGGAATGGCGCTGAGCTCCACGTATGTGAGCCTGGGAGAGAGGAAAACCAGGGCCGCAAGCAGTGTCAGCGCCGCCGCAAGCGACGCGCACAGCATCTGGCGGGCCGCCTGGTTGCTGAGGCAAAAGGTCTTGCCTGCGGGCCTGGGCGAAGGAACGTGTTGCCAAGTGCACAGGGCGGGGGTTGAGGCAAGCCGAAGCACGCGCAAGGCGAATGCCTGGCTCCTTGCCGTGTAGTGCGTGAGGGCAGCACCACGGTCCAGGGAGAAGAAGGCCGGGCTGAGAGCCTGCCGCAGGAGGCTGACTGCCCGGCTCAGCCCGGCCAGGAAAAGCACGCTCAGCGCAATGCGGTTGTACCAGGCGCGCCCCAGGAGCAGCAGCGCCGAGAGCCGGAGCGGCACCCCCGGCCACTGAGCGAGTGGCAGGCCTGCAGCATTCCGGTAGTCGATAACTGTCCTTGGCGAAAGCATCGCTGCCAAAAGAGCCAGAGAACAAGCGGCCAGGGCCAGGTGCAAGCACCACCTGTAGCTGAGGAGCTCCACCGCTGCTCCCGGCCAGCCAAGGCGGGCGACGTGGGAGCGACCCAGCTGCAACTGCTGCGCCAGCAGGCGCCTAACATTGCTCACTTGGGGCCGCAAGGCGTTCACGTTTCCTGTGCCAGCTTGCTCTTGCCTGCGTATAGAGCCGGAAGAGCCTAACATAAGCGGAGTAAAGGCGCGGCCAAGGGGCATAATCCCAGGCACCGAGCCCTGCGCAGAACTGGCCGCCAAAGCCAAGCTTGTAGCGCAGTACGCCTGCCATGGAGTCAGCCTCGCTGAGCTGATCGGGCGCACCCCACATGTCGTATAAGGTGCAGCCACGGGCGCGTGCCCAGCGAATGGCCTCCCACTGCAGAAGGTAAGTTGGCATGAGGTTTCGGCCTTCACTGCTCGACGCACCGTGCAGGTACCAGGCTTTGTGGCCGAACGCGACAGCCACCAAGGCGGCTAGAAGCTGGCCCTGCCACGTGGCCTTGAGCACGACGCCAATCCCGGCTGAGACTAGGTTTCTCCACAGATCCAGGTAGTAGCTCTGCGCACGGATGATGAAGCCATCGCGACGCGCCGTCTCCCGGTATAGGGCGTAGATGCCCGGCCACTCCTCTGGCGTGGCCGCAGAGACCAGCACACCCCGGCGCGCGGCAAGGCGGATGTTGTAGCGCGTCTTTGGCTTCATTGCGGCGAGGATCTGCTCCTCACCCTGGCTTATGTCCAGGAGAACCGTGTTGCGGAACTGAATGTCTTGCCCTTTTCGCCAGCCGCGCCGTTCGAGTATCGATATAGCCTGTGGGTGCCAGGGCAAATCAAAGAGTTCGGGCTCGACTTTCACAAAGAGCAGCTGCTCTTGGGTGGCCACCTGCTCGAGCGCTGCCAGTGCGAGCTCCAGGGCTTCCTGTTGTGGGGTACAGAGCACAGGGCCGCGCGGCACATAGCCTATGGCAAAAGGCACGGCGGTCCACCCTCGCCGCAACAGAGAGGCCAGAGCTAGCGGCCGACCTGCGGCGCCTATCCGATAGAGCCGAGCTTGCCACCCATGGGCGGACTTGAACTGCGCCCATGTCGAGGATTGCAGGAAGTGAGCCCTACCGCTGCTCGTGACAAGCGCATCCCATTCCTCTGCGCTCAAAACTTGCTCGACGCAAGGTTTGCACTCAGCCACGCTTGGCCACCCGAAAGCGGTCATATAGCATGTAGGCCAGGTAGCCAGCAGGCCGGTAGACGTAATCCCAAGAGCCAACCAGGCGCAGGACCCGGCCGCCGAAACCGCGCTTGAACCGCCAGACTCCCCAGAGCCCTCCTTTACCGCTGCAGTCCGCCTTCATGTAAGCTTCAGGGTTTTGACCCACCTCATCTGGAATGCCCCACAGGTCGTAGAGATGGGCTCCTTGCTGCTTAGCCCAGAGCATCGCCGCCCATTGAACTGCATAGGAGGGCATGAGATCTCTGCCGGTGCTGGCAGAGCCGCCGTAAAAGTAGCTTGCCACACCGGCGAACAGGAAGATCATCGCTGCGGCAAGGGTTTTGCCGGCATGTTCTGCCATGACAAGGGCGGCCATGCCGTTGCTCCAAAAGAGCGAAAACGCTTGCTTGTAATAATCGAGGGGATGGATGCCAAAGCCATCGCGCTGGGCTGTCTCCTCAAGGAGGGCGTAAAAAGCAGGGACATCGTCCAGGGTGCCATGCCGGATCTGCACACCTCGGCGCAAGGCGAGCCTGATGTTGTAGCGCGTCTTGGGGTGCATGCGCCGCAACCAATCCTCCTCGCTGCCCGAGAGGTCGACAAGAACCGTGGCCGAAGGCTGAATGGAGCGGCGCGCGCGGCGGAAACCCTGTGCTCTGAGGCTCGCGACAGCTTCGGGCGCATCCGGCCACGGTGGCTCCAGCTTGAGCATAAAGGCACCGGCTTGCCTGCAGGCTCGGTGCAGAAGCGGGAGGAAAGAGCTCAGCGCGGCGCCATCAGCGAGGGCCGGGCCTCGCGGCACGTACGCCAATTTGCCAAAAGGGGTGGGGCGCAGGAGTGCCTGTACCATGCCCTCCGCGCTCGCGCAGCGCATTGGCTGCCACCCGAAGCGCTCTTTGAGCTGGCCCCACTGGAATGTCTGCAATAAATGGGCAGCAGGGTATTCCGCCAGCTTCTCATTCCAGGAGTGCGCTAGCTGCTCGATCAGAGCGCCTCCGACCTCCTTTCGCTACACAGCAATAGGTTCTACCGGATGTCCGCGCCAAAAAGCCTCTGCAAAAAGGGTAGAGCGCAGGAGGCGGTACGCAATCGGATCCACCGTGCCCAGCCGACGTCGATTCGTGAAGAAAAGCGAGCACGCCCACCAGAAGTAGTGGGAGGGTGTCCGCTCGCTTGCTGGTAGCTCATGGTACCCAAGGGATAGGCCCACGCGCAAGGCCTCTGTCACCTCGAGCCAGCTAGGAGACAGGGCGTGGCCAGCACTCAGAAACCCCTCCGGCATTGCGCAGAAGGATCCCAGCAGATGATCGATAAGCTGCGCCAGTGGTACCAGCCCGCGCGGATCTCGAGCTGCCAGTGCCCGCCACGGAAGGCTGGCGACGGCCTGAACTTGCCTCGTGCCCAGGCGCTCCACTCCAGGCTCGTAGCGAGGGGCTCCCCCAGTGACCGCTACATAACCGCGTGGGCAGCAAACGAGCAGTGATAGCGCCGGGGCTGGCAGCTGCGCTATATTTCTCTCCACGAGGCGACGCAAGTGCCAAGGGGTTTGCGCCTCGGCGCTTGCTTCTGGGGCAGCAATGCCCGGCTCCAGGAGGACCTTATAGCGCAAGACAGTGTTCAGCAGTTTCTGCTTTGGGTGGTCGCTGGCTGGGCGCATACAGCTGTGAGAGGGTTGCTCATGAAGTGGTTGCGGTTTCTGCTAGGTCTGGTTGCCGGCGGGCTCGCCGGTTACGTGAGCGGGCAGTTCTTGGCTCCTGCTTCGGGCAGGCAGAACAGGGAGCGCCTGCGAGGCGCTTACAAAGTGCTCGTGGCCCAAGCGCGTGCGGCGGCCGCTGAGCGCCGGCAGCAACTTGAGCGCCTCCATCGGGAGGCCAAGGAGCGCGGTGGAGTACATCGTTAGCTGCAGCAACTACCATGCCAATCCTGCAGGCGCACAAGGTATGGAGCACGAGAGAGGGATTCCGCTGCGAGCGCGCAGATTAGCAGATCTCTCGGTTGCGCGAGCGGAGCCAAAACGATCTCCCAGCCGCCCGCGGGTGGCTGCCCGGCACGCAGCACCTGATAGCGGGCGTTGGGCATTACCTCAAGGAGCGCGTAGTTCTGTGCCAACCGCTCCCGCGCGCTGACGAGCGAAAAGCCCTCAGCGAGCCAGCCATCCTCTGCGGCGTCGGGCTGGTGATAGCCGAGCTCTGGTATGGCGAGGCCGTCAAGGAAGAAACCGAGCCCTTGCGCCACGTCATCGGTCTGGAGGACGAACCGCACGACGGCCGGGCCCCCCACGTAGGTCGTGAGGTCGAGCTCGTCGTGAATCCAGCCGCCCGAGCGGCCAGTGTAGCCCCAGCCAGGGCTGTTGCCGCGAGGGTTGCTCGCCATCATGTGCGGGCTGGCAAGCAATTGCCAGCTTTCGCCCTTGTCGCTTGAGATAAGGACGTAAGCATAGTCGTAGCCATCCTCGAGTTCGTACCAGGTCCAGTAGGAGAGGTGCGCGCTGGCAAGCCGGGAAAGGTCGAAGCTGCGCGTGAGGTAGTGAGTGGAGTTGGAAGTAGCTCCAGACCACCACAGGTAGTCCCCTTCATATGCACCTACCGGAACGCGGGGCACAGATGGGGTGCCCGCAAAGGCAACGCTCCCTTGCCCTGGCGGAAGCCGAATGACATCACAGCCAAATTGAGAGACTGTGTCGAGCAGCGAGCGGCTGGGGTTGAGTTCGTGGTAGGAAGCAGTGCCACAGGCACCCCCGCCACTCTGGGGGCTCGGCGCGCCGTGGCCCGATCTGCTAAACAGTTCTCCAACCCAGTGGACATAAAGGCCGCCCAGGTCGCTTTGGCGGCAAGGACCCTCTGAGGAGGAATTGCGCAATGCTTTGATGCCTTGCTGAGGGCTTACGGCGAGGCGGTTCAAGGCCTGCTCCCCAAACTGCTGTGCCCAGAAGGCAAGAAAGCCTGCGCTTGCGCGGTAGTGGGTTGACAAGCCTTCCCCGCCGATTGGCCAGCGAAAAAGGGGGAAGTCCGTGCACTGCAACGCGGGCAAGGCCAAGGCAGCCAGCTCCTGCCCTTGCACTTGGGCCTCAGCGAGCTCTGAAAGGCCTTCGTTCAGCCAATCCTCCTCGGATTGATCCAGCAAGTATTGCAAGTAGTGCTGCAGCTCGTGGGCGAGCAGGCCTACGGAGCACAGCTGGCCTGGCACGCATGACGCGGTGCTGATGTAAACGAGCGGCAGGCTGTTGCTGTAAGGATGCTGGCCGAAGCGCCCGAGGTCCACGCTTGAGAAGTAGCCGCCCATGCCCTCGATGCGGGCAAAAAGCACGTGCAGTGGGAAGGGAGACAGGCCTCTTCTCTCCAGTTCCTGCAGTTCGGCACCGAGGATCCCAGTTTGCAGCGCTCCCTCGAGACGTTGGACGCTGCGAACCATTGGCTGTGCCAAGTGCACTGTGCTATCTTCAGCCCAGACGCAGAAGTGTGTGGTTGTGGCGAGCAGGCGGGCCGACACTGCGCGGTAGAAGTCGTTGGGCCCTCTCAGCACCCAGAATATGCGCCCTGTCCTGGCTCCAGCAGGGTCAAGGCTCGTGACACCACGGCTGGATGGGCTGATTGAGCCGATGTTGCCGAGTGTGGAGATTACGAAGAGCAAGGCGAGAGCTAGGTTCATTCTGGCAGACAACCTTTCGGTAGGATTATATCACAGACCAAGGTAGGGCAGTGCGGTGCTGCCCTTGCCTATTCTGGGCAGGAGTGTTAGGGGCGTATGGAAAAGAGGCTGATCCGCGTCTTTGTCAGTGCGACGAGCGACCTTGAGCCCGAGAGGGAGGTTATAGGAGAAGCGCTGGCGCGATTCCCGGTGCCCTTGGGGTGGGAGATCAAGCGAACGGCCTTGCCGGGGGAACAGGTGCCGGCTGCGATTGAGGAAGTGCGCCGCAGTGACTTTTTCCTGTTCATGCTGGGGGCTGACATCACGGCACCCACAGGTGCGGAGCTGGAGGCTGCTGTGGAGGCCGGGATTCCGATGCTGCCTCTCGTGAAGCGCGTGACACACACGCTCGCGGCGCGCTTTTTCTGGCACGGCGCAGCGTTGGCCTGGGCGCAGTTTGAGACGGCCGAGGAACTGCGCCGCCTGGTGGTGGACTTCCTGGCCCGGGCGCTTGTTGAGAACCCGGTCCGGTATGGCTTGTCCGCGGACGAGTATGGGGCACTGTCCCAGTACCTGCAGGGCTGTGAAGAGCGACAGGAAGTGCAGCCTGGTGTTGCGGGGAAGGGCAAGGAGCCTGCCGGGGCAGAACGGGGTGCGGTGATCATCGGCGGGGCAGCAGCAAAGCGCGGGTAAGGTGGAGCGACAAGGGGCCAATTCTTGGCGCAAGGAGCTGAGTGAGAATGCAAGCTGTTGTGAAGGAAGCCCCAGGCCCAGGAAACGTTGTTCTCAAAGATGTGCCAGAGCCTCACGCTGGGCCTGGGCAAGTGCGTATTGCCGTGCGTGTGGCTGGCATATGCGGCTCCGATCTGCATATAGCCCAAGGAGATATCAAGCTGCGAGTTCGGCCTCCAGTGGTTATGGGGCATGAGTTCGCTGGGGTGGTGGACGAGGTGGGCTCCGGCGTAAGTGGGTGGCGTGTAGGGGACCGGGTGACCGCTGAGACGACGGTCTCCACATGCGGCCGGTGCCGATCCTGCCGG
>Ga0272449_1002728_pt1 | contig 16080 bp, 18 predicted proteins | sample YNPCB0241_FD_198679 | JGI IMG/M metagenome (GOLD analysis project Ga0272449, IMG submission 198679) | Hot spring sediment microbial communities from Yellowstone National Park, WY, United States - YNP-CB-024-1 | ecosystem: Environmental > Aquatic > Thermal springs > Hot (42-90C) > Sediment...
CTTTTGATTTCTGGTGGTTTACTATCTCCAAAAACTTCATCGTATTTATTTTTGAACTCTTCTATTAAATTATCATTAATAGATAGTTTATACTTAACTGTAGCCATTTCTGATGTTGAAGGGAATTGCACTTTATCGCTTAAACCAAGCTCTTTTTGTATCATCTCGGGTAAAAACCTTTTAAACAAACAAACCCCACAGAGCCTTTCACTCTTTGAAACATAATGATTTTTAGAAAGAATATTCCATTTATCATCACCTAATTGTAAAATATCATACTCTCCGCACAAATGACACTTTTCCCCTTCCTGAGGCTCTATAAGTACAAAATCTTTTATCATCTTTCGGGATGCTAAAAATCTTTCAGTAAGCTCTACAAGTAAAGAATAAGCATTTCCAGCATTAGCAGTACTATAGTAAGGGTGAGATTTGATAATACGAATAGCTTCCAATAAATTATTTTTACCAACAAGGTTTTCATATTCATTTATTACTGTATCAATATCTGTATAACTATCTTTATACCAGGGCAAAACAACCCAGTAAGGCTTGATATAGGCAAGTATATTTTCTTTTATCTTTGTTTTGTAGTTTTCAATTTTATTATTAATTTCATTGGGTATCTTATCTAATAAATTATCAATAGCTTTTTCAATAGCTTTTTGACAATTCACCGCAATAGAATCTTGACAATTCTCCGCTATCTCTTTAGATTTTTCATAAGGAACTACTGCTAAAAATCTATTTGGAAAGTTCGCAATTGTAAGTTTTTCATAAGAAGTAGAGTTTTCTTTAAATCTTTTATACCAATCCTGTTCAAAAATTTGAAATTTATCCTTAAATTTACCATTAAGCCACCTATCAACAAGCGGCTGGCCTAAAAGATTTGGGAAAGTAATATGATCAGGCCCATAATCTTCCATTATTACTTCAATAGCTTTGTAAATCAAATATGAAAGTAAATAACTTCCAGCCCACAGGTCTGAAGTTTTCCTTGCCGTTGCTATAAAAGATTGAACAGGAGTAATCGTAAAAATCAAAAATGCTGGCTTGTCAACATCAAGACAAGTGGCTATAGCTGCAGTCTGAACAAGATGGTCATATATAGAGTGGTTTGGTGCTCTTGAATCTGCTGGATGAGTATTTATCCACGAAAAAACTTCTGGTAAAAATCTCCAGAGAAATAGAAAAGAAAGCCTTGCCCTTTCCTCCTGATTTAAAAAATTCAATTTCCCAAGCTTTTTAAAAAAGTCCTTCACTTCATCATGACTTGAGGGACACCCGATATCACTAATATTTCCAGAAAACGGATAAATATATTTGGCATCATTAAGAAAAACAGCAGAAGCATTTTCATAATCATTTCTATTTTGAATATTTGGAGCAACAACAATTCTTGAAATCGCCGAAGCTAACTCATCTGCTTTTTGGACTTTATCATCTTTTAAATCCTCCGATAGAATGAACCTGAATAAATCTTCAGCTACCTTTTCGTGCCATTTAATATTTCGACTAATTTGATTTTCATGTTCAAGTCTTATATTCTGATTACCCATAGCCCATATTTTATGAACTGGATCATGCATTAAGGCTTTGAGTTTGAGAATGAAGTTATTTTGATTCTTCTCTGGCATGTTAAGCTCCTATAATATGTGTTTTTAGTATTTCTTTAATTTTTTCTATCTTACTTTCATCATATTTCAAATAAATTATATTATCTTCTTTCTTTATCAAAGTTACTGTTCTTTCAAAACCAGCATGAGCAAAAAAATTTCTTTCATTTAATTGTTCTGATTTTTTATCATCAACCATTTTAGGTAAAACCTCATCAAGTTTTATCCAATCTCCATTATTTTTCAAAGGACAATTTTCATTTTTACAAGCATTAATTATTTTAATTATTTCGTATTCTATAAGACCGCTTTGAACATATAATCCAAGATTTTTATAAATTTTTGAGATATTTTCAAATATTTCATTTGTATTTGTTTCTCTTTTAGATATTTTATTTTCTTCTATTATCTTAACTAAACCTCTTAAAAAAGATAAAGATAAAATTACTTTTGTAAATTCATCAAAATTAAACATTGGGGATTTTTTAAAATTTTCTTCAAATTTTTCAATAATCCAATTTACAAACAAACGAATAAATTCTTCTATATTATCTAAATGAGTAAATTCCAAGTTAAATAATGCTAAAGGGATACCATTTGTAAATGATGAATATAAAAATAAAAATTTTTCTAAAAAATCAATTAATTTCTTTTTATTTTCCCTATCTTTTTTTAATTGCTCTTCTATTATTCTCCTTGGTAAACCATGATCCAATTCGTCATAAGTTATGGGGGAAGAGAAAAAAGCCTTAACATCTGTTTTATATTCATAAATATTATATTCAATATTTTCTTCATCCTTTTTTCTACCAATGATTGGGTCAGTATAAACCAGAAAATATTCTAAAGAGCTATTAGGTAAGTTAAATAATTTTTCCCAAGTTTGAAAATATCTTAAGGCTTCAAGTAAAGCCGTTACATAGATATTTAATCCACTTGAAACATCTACAAATATTTTTTTATAACTAAAATTGTTTTCAGCATATTCTTTAATCAATTTTGCAAAAATGAATAAGGCTATATCTTGAACACTTGCTTCAAACTTAGTATTCTCGTATGTCCCTATGGAATGAATACAAAAAAATGAATTTACCAATTCTGATTTTGAATGGGGATGATTTTTATAAAAATCTATTGGATTTTTTATATAATCTTCCTTTTTCTTATCATTATTTATAATCTGATTCATTTCTCTGAAAAAATCATTATCATTTCTTTCCTTAAAGATACTATTTAAAGCTAAACTTACAGGATAAATCAAAATTACCTTTAATTTGTCTCCTAGAATTTTCTTCAATGCAATTGATGATAATGGTGTTTCTAATGGTGTTTCTTCAGTTTGCCCACTATACTTAAATTTGATATTCTTTTCAAAATCTTTATCTAATCTTCCAATTTGTAATATTAATGAATCACACCTATTACTCATACTTCACTACCTCCCCTACTTTAAATTCATTGCTGTGGCTTTCTACCACCACAGCTCCATCGAGCCTGGGATCAAAAACTGCTATGGCTTTAGCAGGATGAAAATAGTGCACCATAAAAGCATAAAGCCATATTGGTCCACGACCTGACAAGATTATAATCTTGCTTGAAATTCCTTCTTTTACTGGATCGGGCAACTTAATTTCTTTTAAATCCTCTGGCTCTAAATTCCTCTGTAGCTCAAACTCAAACAAAGCCATCTTCTCATTTTGCTTTATACTATGCTTTAAAACTTCCATATCCCAACCTTGTTTTTGAACCTACTCCATAAAATGATAATGCTGCATTTAATATTTCTTCAAAAAAGTTGTTATTATTTATAATTTTTTCTAATTCAACAGAAACATTTTTTATATTTACCTTTTTAGTGTTTAAAATTATTTCTTTTTCTTTTATTTTCTCCCATCTCCACTTATCAAATAGAACAACAAATCTAAAATTAACACCCTCCTTTACTGTTAAAAAGAATATTGGAGTTGGATTTTCCCAATCCCCAGGAGGAGTTCGACCTGTACTATCCCCATAATACTTACTGTAATGTGGATTCATTATATCAAGCTTAAATATTTTTTCATTCTTGCATTCAGGATACGCATCAAGAAATAAGAGTAAGCCCTTAAAATCCTGAGCACCAAAAAGGAGTTGATAGACAAGCATTTCTTCATTATCAATTGCTAACTCTCCGTAAAATTTCTTCTGAAAATTTTCAAGTTGATTTTCAGAAAAATTTTTTCCATCAACCAACTTCCAGAAAGCCACCTGTCTGCAAACTCCTTTTAAACTACTTCCAGGTATATATGGAACGCCCCAGATATGATGTAATGTCAAAGCTGTCTCCAGCACATGCGCCGCACCAAGCCCACAGATAAGAGGAGTGTCTGCTATCAAAGATTTATCACAAACAATTAAATGATTTGTTAAACTATTTTTAATTAATTCAATTGATTTTTTAATAAAAGAACAATTAACATGAGAATATTCTTCAAAAGCACTTAATATATCTTTTTTTGAGTTCCTTTTTTCGAAAAAGTCAGTTTTTATAAACTTGTTTATTGCTAAAGTATTATTTTCTACTTTTTGAAAATTAATTCCATTATTTATATATAAAGAATTTATAAATTGACTCCAATTATTCATCCTTATTTTCCCCCTTTATCTCAATCTCTACCATTCTTTTAAGCCAATTAGCAAAAGCCATTGCCTCCATTGTTGCAAGTCTTAATGTAGAAAAATTGCAGCCCAGCAAATATTCTAACACATCTTTATTTTTTTCTGTAAAACCTTCTTGTTTTAACCATTCATTCATTGTATCATATACAGGCATAGTTTCTTCTTTTGATTTCAAAAATGCTAAAGTAGGAATCAATCCATTTGTTGTAATGAGAGCAGGCAATTTTTTTGCATTTGAAGCATATTTTTCTTTTACAGATGCTTTTTTAACTTTCTCTAAAGCAAAACTTGCTCTCTCCTGATTTAATGTTTTCTGTCCTGGCATAAAAACCTCCTTTAATTATTTTTTTATGTTTTAACAATAACAAAACTCATAATAGCTACATTTTTTGCAGTAGGGTTTGTTAATCACAGGGGGAAGCTGTGTTTTCCCCTCAATGATAGTAATATCGTCTAACATAGTTTTAAGTCTTAAAATATCTTCTTCACTGAGCACGATCCTTTCTCTACGACGCAATTTGGGGTAGTCAATTATTCCTTCCACCTCAATGCCAATTTGCTTGAAATAATACAGATAATACTTAATTTGCCACAAATGAGCATCTTCTAAAGACTTCGATTTTTTTACCTCATGAATAATCCCATGCCTTGCATCCAACAAATCTACTTTAATGCCTTCAAGCTCTATTTCATTTCGCTTGCGACTATAAGAACTTTCGTGAATAATCTTCCCAATATCCACAAGCTCACTTGTATGCTCCATAGATATATTCTTACTAAAAAGCCACAACTTTCGATGACAGATGTTATAATAGGCAACCTGCGTGCCTGTAATAATGGGTGAGGGCATAGGAGAGCCTCTATAAAAATTTAATCAATAATATTCTTATCATCTATTTCACCACTTTTAAATGTTAATCCTTTACCCTTTTTGGATTCTTCATCGAATTCATATTCAAGATCTGCAATATAAATATCTTCACAAAAGTATTCCTTAGATTTCACATAGTAAAATGGTACATCAACAGTATATGAATAAATTTCCTTCAGGGCATTATACTTATTTTCAAGGGCTTCATTTTTTATTAATATATTTTCCTTCTTTTCGTTGAGCTGATCTTTATTAGAATTATAAACATCTCGAGGAATTATTGTTATATTAAATATTTCTCGAAATTGTTCCTGAGCCTGTCTGAGTGTCTCTACTGGATTATAAATTTTACCTATGTTCCATATTTCATCTATAATACTCATTGCATTTTTGAAATTTTTCATATATTTAGAATCTGTAATATTGCTAAAAACATCTTCTATTATTTTGTCTGATTCTGATAAATCAAATGATTTATCATAATTATTATTAGTTTTTTTCATTAATTCTTCAAGCGATTTTTTATGTATTTCTTCGTCATAAACCTTTCCTATACCAGAACAATCCATGGTAAATACAACTACATTTGGTTCGATAATTTCATCAATTTTTAAAACTCCACCCCTATTAACTCTTCCCATCCTTTGAATTAAACTATCAATTGTTGACATCTCTGTATATAAGATATCAAAATCTACATCAAGAGAAGCTTCAGCAACCTGTGTTGTAATCCATATTCCATTTTCTGTGTTTTGAATTTGTTTTTTGTTAGGAGCAAATTTTTTTATTTCCTCTTCAAGTATATTTCTATGCTTTTGAATAAACCTTGAATGCAAAAGGCCTTTGACAACATTTGGATTTTCTTTAATTAACTTATCATATACTTCTATTGCCCTATTTACAGTATTACATATTACTAAAACTTTATTATTTTCTGCTTTTGTAATTACTTCCTGAATTATGTTATCATTTAAAATAGAATTCTCCTTAAGAATACTCTTATGACGAGTAGTATCAGAAATAAATTTTTCTTCCTTAAAATCATTTAAGTAATCGTTTAAAAAGCTTGGGAAGGTAGCTGTCATTATCAATACTTTACCGCCCAATTCTTTAATTGCCTGAATTCCCTTAACAACAAAAGCAAGCATTTTAGGATTATACATCTGAATTTCATCTACAACGATTCTTGAATATCCAAGCGTTGCATAAATTCTTTCAAATCCAGGATATTTAAAAACAAATGGAAAAAGTTGGTCTGGAGTACATATAGTTAAATGGTTTGAAAGATTTCTTGCTTCTTTATACTGCAATAATATGTGGTTAAAATCTAAATTTATTGCATCCGCTTCATCTCGATTGTTAATCTTTTGTTCCATAAGCCTGAACAATGAAGTAGAATGTAAAAGAGCCACATTGCTATAATCATATTTTAATTCATTTCCTTGCCCTTGCTGAGTAAATCTATCATAAATGGCATTAATAGAAGCACGCAAAGGTAATACAAAAAAACCTTTATCCTTTCCGATATACAAAGCTCCAGCCTCTGTTTTTCCCATCCCGGTGGGAGCAATCACTATAATATTTTCATCTCTATTTCCTGATATATCCTCTTGTAAGCTATTAAGTTGGGTTATTTTTTTAGTTATTATATCTTTTAAATCTGTAATACTATCCACTTCTACAGCTATTTCACCTGAAGCTGTAAAATCAAGCCTATGAAGTAATCCTTTTACAAATACAAGGAGATTAAATAATTCTTTATCTTTAGGCTTTAAATAAACAGCCGGATCAATATAATTCCAGAATTTAAGATTTAAGCTCTTTTGAAATCTTTTAAAATCTTTTTCAGCAATTTCATCAATTATCTTTTTATAAGTAGTTTTATCTATCCATTTATCATGATGATATGCAATCGCCTGAAAAATAACTTTCTTAACAGAATTTCTATCATCTTCATTATTAAGTTTCTGGAATACTGACTCTAAAACTTCATCTGTAACAAAACATATTGATAAAAAATTATGTCCAACCTCTGGTAAATCAAAAAGTTCATAAGGCTTGCTAAGTTTTTTATTCTTAGCAATTATTTTCTTTTGAAAATTAGAATGTAATTTTCCATAATCATGGTACTCAACTAATAAACTTAATATATCCCAAAATACCTCCTTATATTTCTCTGGAACTTTTTCCTCTATTTTACCGCCATATATCCCCTTTAGATTTTCCAACCTTTTTATTAATTTATCCGTATGCTCTCTTATAGTTTCACCACTACTTTTTGCATATGCTTTTTCCAAGGCCTCTTCTAAATCCATACTGGATCTCCTTCTTTATCTAATTTTATTTTGCCTGACTCAATAATTAAAGGAGCTTCAATGTACCTAACATCAATCATTTCTGTAAAAATTCTAAATCCATCTTTTATTTCCCAGAAAGAAGGTAAGCGAAAAGGAACCCCATTTATCTCTAAATTATCACAAATTTTTGATGGAACATAAGCATTGTAATTAACAATAATCGACTTATCAAATTTAGAAATGTCTTTTTCTTCTACTTCAACCTCTCTTATTTCTTCAATTCTTATCATATCCTCTCTTCTTCCTAAAGAAAGATATTCTGATGGTTTTTCAAGAGCATTTTTGATTTCATCATTTATGTTAGAGCAAATGTGTATCACAAGTCTTATATTATGTAATGTAGGAACCTGAATGGGTTTTTTTTCTTTACCATCCTCTCCATATTTTACAGCATTCCAATAGTCCCTGTATAAAGATTCAAAAGTTCCCTGAATAGAAAATTCTATTTTATCGTCTTCTTTATATTTTCTCCCCATAGCGGTATACACCATTCCCCTTAAATTTGAATATGTAGGCAATGGAAAAGTATCAATTCCTTTCAGAGAAAATGGGGTCTTATAGCAAGCTTTTGGCTGAAATATTTTGACTTTTAAATATTTGTAACACATCTTGTCTCTTCTCCTGAATTTTTACTTTCACGTTGTAGTTTCAGAATCTTCTTCCTTACTTTCACTTTCCTTTTTAGCATTTTTAGATTTTTCCTTCTCTTCTTCCTTTTCTTTTTATTTTTTGTCAATTTCAGTTATTTTTTTTATTTATTAAATCTATTGCCTTTTTTACTAAATCTTTTTCATTTGTATTTACAATATCTTCATTCCTACTAATATCCTCAAAAATTTCCTTTAACAAAATTAAATCTTTCTTCTCTAAAATTTTTATTTTTTCCTCCTCTACTTGTTGTATTTCAACCATACTACCTTCAGGAATTAAGTCGAGTATTGGTTTTATTTTTTTATTGGAATCTTCATTAGTTAAATTTAATTTTCCTTTTAATTCATTCAATTTGTTTTTAACATTCTTATTGTAAATACTTTTTATCTTTTCTTTTAAATTAGATTTAATACCATCAGCCTCTTTACTTAATTTTTCTATTTTTCTTTCTATTTCAAATATTTTTTCATTTTCTGATAGAGAATCAGATATTTTCTCTATTTCTTCTAAAGAACATTCTTTAATTTTTTCTGCATCAAATTCTTTTTTTGATAAATAGAAAACTATTTCTTTAATAATAAATAAGTATATTTCTTTTAAAATAGTATCCAAAAACTCTTTTAAATTTGCTTTTACATTACTACTTTCAAATAATTTTCTATCATCTTTTATTTCAACCTGATTACAATGATGAATGTATGTTTTTTCCTTTATCTCATAAGTATTAAAAATTTTTTCAATATCTTTTCCCTCAACAATTAAGTTATTATCTTTTTCATAAAACCTTATAGCATTATGGAAAAAAGGCTGCTTTACATCATACACACCACCTATTACAAAAACAGGCGTTAGGTTTTCAACTCTACCTTTAATTTTTCTATGAAGCCATAGCAAAACAATTTCAAGAAGACTTTTTATTCTTTTTTTCTTTTCATCAAGAGTTATTACTCTTTTCCAGGATTTCACTATTTTACCCGAATTATCAGTTTCTTCAATTTCTACTGCCCCAATCTGGTCAAGGTCAATGTTTAAGGTATAAGTGTAGTATGAATAGTGTTCTTCTGGAAAAACAAGTGATTGTTCTTTTTGTCCAGCCGTATATTGGATATATCTATTGTAAGCGTCTATATCGTTTAAAAGGTTAGTATCATAGGAAAATTCAGAAATAGAATACCCATTTGTAAACCTCACTGGTTGTGTTCTTTTGAGCCTTTCTGTTTCTATTTTAACCTTATTTCCATCAACTTTATAATACCCATTTTTATCTTTTTTACCACCAATTTCTTCTATATCTGCAAACATACCACCAAACAAGTCAAATTCTTCAAAATTTTTCACCATATCTTCATAGAACTTACTATAGTTAAAGTTATTATTTTCCACACAACCTTTAAATACAGCAACAACACTCTGATCCATCAAATGCCACCCAAACGATTCTCTCCCTATTCTTTTTACATCATATTTGATAGCCTTATCAGAAAAATAGGTAATCAAACTTTTGGGGTGTCCTGTATTCTGAGTAAGTTTTTTGAGTGTAGAGATATTACCAATGGTTTCTCCATAGTTTAAACTGTGTGCTTTGTGTGTAACTATTGTTAAAGTTATTGCTTTCATTTTATTCCTCCTCTTGTTCTGTATTTTCAATATTTTCAACTTCTTCAAATTGATCATTTTGATCATTTTCGGTTTTTGAAGAAGATTTAACTTCATTATAAGAATTAAGTCCTAATAAAAATGCATAACCTATCTGACTCAAAGAACTTTTGTCTTTCAAGACATTGACAAAAAATTGAGGTATTTGCCCTTTCTCAAAATTTTGATAAAATCTAATAAGCTGATAAGAAAGATCTCCTGAATCCTGCCTTCTTAAAGCCTCTAAAAACTTATAAGTAAACCTTTCGATAGTTTTTTTGGCATTAATTCCCTGCCTACCAAATAAATTTTTTTGTAAATCTCTACCTACTTCAAAGGCATCATTAATAAAGTTATTTTCCATATTTTCTACCTCCTTTTGAAACTTTAAAAAAAACAATAAATCTTTTATATTATTTATTCCTTTTCTTCCTATAAGTAATAATTTCCCTTGAATGTATTTTTCTAATTTACTTTCTTTAACTTTTATTTTTTCTTTGGTTAAAAATCCATAAAATATAGTATCTACAAAATTATAAAGTGGCTTTCTTTCATAAACATAATAGAGAAAAATATCATAAACTTCTTTTAAACTATTTGGATAAGCCTGTATCATCTTCCTCATAGCATTTGCAACATCTTCTGGAATATTCATAGTATAAACATCAAAAGTATTTTGCTCTCCTTTAAGTTTTATAATAGATATATTTTGTATTGACCATTTTGCTTTAATTTCCTCTGTATGTTTTAAGATCTCTATAATTGAATTTTGAATTATTTTTTCATCAGAATTACTTTGATTTGAAAACCATTTATTCCAGACATCATTTATTTCCATTACTTCTTTTATAGAAGCAGGAGCATTTATAAAGTAGTAGCTATTTCCAACTTTTGAGAAGGCAAAAGCAGCACAGTATATTATTAACTCACAGGGAAGACATAAAAATAGATTTGATTTTCCCTCCCAGAACATATTTTGAAACTCTTTATGGCTTGCACTTAAAGGAGTAAAATGACATTCATTTAATATGACTAGTTTATAATCATTTGATATAAGTTTTTCTTTTGATGTAATATTGCACTCTTCTTCTAATTTGGCTAATTCTTCATTCCTTTTTATAGCTTTTCTTTGATTACAAAAAAAACATGTATAATTTGAATCTACAACACAAGTAATGAAATACTTCTTTAATTTGTCAAAATTTATACCACCATTAATCTTGGGAGCATTATTAGCAACCCAACTATTATTGTAAAAGTCTCGCAACTTAATTTTATTTTTGTCTTTATACTTAAAATAAGTTTCAAAGAATATTTTTTTCAATTCTTCAAAATTTGTTATTTTCAATGTATAATCCTCAACTTTAAATAGACTTTTAAAATTATCATCACTAAAAACCTTCAAAAACCCTATTATTCCTGCCATCATAAGCCAGTTTGATGGATAAAGTGCGATTTCAGACATTTATTCCTCCAAATTAAAATATTTTTTAACAATTTTTTCTACAATAATAGCTGTTTTTAAAGACTCCTTTGCCTCCTCTTCTGTAGCTTCAACTCCCGGATACCTTACTTCAACAGCATAGCTTGATAATTCAACAAGTTTTTCCTTTATCTTTTGAACTTCCGGAACTATATTCTTGCACTTTTCGTACAAAATTTCTAAGTCATGAGTTTTTTCAAAATAGATTTCATTCTCCTGTAAAATTGCCTTCAAAAACTTTTCTACAGCCTGTTGAGAATGAAAACAAACCGCATCATACACAGCTTCTTTTTCTTTCATTTCTCTCTGAGCCACAAGTAAATCTTTTTTAGCCTTTTTTAGCCACTCTTCTGTTATTTTCTTCACAACTCAATACCTTTTTCTAATATATCTTTTATAAAAAAGTCCCCCCCTCTATATCTTTCCTCCACAAACTCTGGTGTTCGCACAATTATATCCATTGGCTTTTTCATATCAAAATTTTCATCTAATGCCATTCTGATAACCGCTGCTTGCTTTGGAAATCTCATATTAGTATTCATAATGACAAATAAATCTATATCACTATCTTTATCAGGTTTACCATAAGCATACGAGCCAAAAAGAATAACCTTTTGAGCATGAAAGTGTTCTTTTATAAAACTTGCAACTTTTTGTAAAACTTCTCTCATTCTTCAATCACCCCCGCATTATAGAGCCAGTTTGATGGATAAATTGTAATCTCAGGCATAAATCAAAACCTCCTTTGTTATTTCTACGCCATTTTGTTTTGCCTCTAAGGCTATAGGGCTTTTATCATCTGTTTTTTTAACTACGAGATCTATTTTTTGATCACCTATAGCATTCTTTAGATTTACAAGAAAGTCAAGACGCTTTTCAAGTATATTTGTAAAATCCTCTGTTTCAATGTAAATATCGATATCACCCCCTCTAATGTCTTTTCTCACACGAGAGCCAAATATCCATACCCTCGCTTTATTGCCATAAATTTCCTTCGTAAGCTTGAAAATAGTTTCGATAGCTTCACGAGAAAGTCTTATTTTATTAATCACCTTTTTTCTCCACTACTTTTTTAATTCTTTTTAGAATATTAAAAAATTCTTTCACCATCAAAATACTCTGTTTTAAAGCTTCTTTCTTAACTTTATTTTCATCAGGATAATCATGGACAAAAATATTTTTTATCTCTCTTATTTTTTGCCATTCCCCAATATCAGATATAATCTTATACCTCTCCATTATGTTCAATATGTCTATAAAAGTAGCCTCTCTTCTGTCCTTGCCCGTCAAAAACTCATAAAGATAAGGAAAAAGCTTTTCAGTTAATAAACTTTGAAGTTTTATAAATCTAAAAAGAAAAGCATCACTCATTATAACATCATCTATTTTAGAAAAATCAATACTATTAACCCTCTGCTGCATATTTTTAATTTCTTCCCTAAGAAAATACATATGTTTCCTTCCCTCTTCTAAAAATATCTCAATTTTTTTGGCCTTCATCTCCCTACCTCTGTATTATATAGCCAATTTGATGGATAAATTCTAATCTCAGGCATTTTAATCCTCCATACACCAATTTTCTGGATTATCAAAAATATATTTTCTAATCCTGCCAATGTAGCTATTATTTCTTATAATGTGATCATGGTAAGAATGAAGCCAGCCAAAATCATAATCGTTATAGCTTCTTCTAATTTCCTTCACTACGGCCTCCTTGTAGGATTTAATCACCTTCGACAGCAAGCCATAATTTCTCTTTTGCCCGCCATCCGATTGCGGAGAAGGTGGGCTTTCTTCAAGGCTCTGCTTCTGCAAAAGAAAGCAAAGCTCCGTTACCGACGAACACTGTTCGTCGGTAACGGAAGAAAAAGAAGAGCTTTTTCTCTTTAGCCCACCTTCTCCGCAATCGGATGGCGGCTCTTTTTCCAGAATTACAATTATCCCGTGCACATGATCTGGCATCACAACAAAAGCATCAATTTCCACATTATTATAATGCTCTGGTATCTCAAGCCAGAATTTTCGGGCTATAAGCCCATATTCATTTAGATACATTATCCCATCAACAACCTCACCAAAAATATTTCCTTTCCTTTTAGTGCATAGAGTAACAAAATATGCTCCAGGGCTTGAATAGTCATAATTCTTAAGCCTACCAATTACACTTTTCTTAAAACTCACTCCACCACCTCCAGCATTCCAAAGCCTTCACTCCGACGAGCACCAATGCCAATATCATAGATAAGTTTCAACACCTCTGGAGAGGCTTTAATCCTGATAAAGCCTTTCATTGCTGGAAGTGTCATTGTAAATTTACTTTCTTTTGAACCATGCTTTGCTGGGGATAGAGAAATTTTCTCAAGTGTAATCATTAAGTTATTTTCATCATAATCAAAACCTAAATACCTTTTTACAAGACTTACAATATTTTTTTTCAAAGAATCTATAACATTATCTTTACTAACTCCTTTTTTTGCATATTTAAATTCTTTCTGATCTATGAGATTTTGCGGAACAAGATAATAATCTCCATCCTCTGGATTCCGCACAAGAAATGGAGATAGCGTTTTAAAAACAACTTCGTCCTTATCAAACCTTCTTTCTGGAGAAAGAAAAAAGTGCTTAACTTCCTTTATATTTTGCCCAAAAAGGTTAAATCCCTTAATACTATTAAGCCCATTATAAACCCTCATTAGAAATTCATAGTCATTTGTAGAAAAAAAGAAGCTAAAGAATTCACCTCCGAGTTTCTGGCTTTCCTCTTCGAGAGGAAAATAAGCCGAGAATGTAAATGGTTTTTGTATATTTTTGCTATAAATATTTTCAAAAAAATCTTTTCCATCACTCCCACTTTTTTTGAAAGCCTCTTTAATCATTGAAAGTAAGTATCTTCTATAGTCTGGTGGAATTATAACATTTTGCGGATTTTCTAAAAATATCTTACATGAAAATCTCATCAAGACCTCCCAATATATGTTAATGGTAGAAAATTTTTAGCACTTGCAATTTGCATTAAAAAAGTATAGAAAATTAAGACCTGCCGGTTCAATTTTTCAACAGAAAATGCCCACTTTAAATCCAATTTTATAACATAGAAATTAATTTTTCTTGAACTCCTTGAATTGTAGAATTTTCTCATTTCCTTTATATACATAAATAATTCCCTTTGTGAAATGTTAAAATTTTCTTTAACACTTCGATAAGAAATCTTACCGCTGGTAGGAATTTCTTGAATTATAAATAAATTTATTTTTAAACTCACAAATTGAATTATAACTCAAAATTTTAAAATTTTCAACAGATTTAAGTTAATTTTTTATTAAAAAATTAAAAAAATACAAAACCGAAGGAAGGCTTATAATAGAAAAAACAAAACTGAAAAACAAAAACTGATTTGCTACCTCAGAGTTTCCCCCTTCCCTCTCAATCAGAATGGGTATAACTGTCACCGGGGGAACAGCTGCCTGAAGTACTATCAAAAATTTCAATTCAGTCGATACATTAAAACCTAGCAAAACCAGAAAATATGCCAGTGGAAATAATATATTTTTAACAATTACAAAGTATAACACCTCTTTCCATATTATTTTACTTTTCTTTTTAAACTCCAGGTAAATGTTTCCTCCTATGATCAATAAAATAATGGGGATTGACATCGCTCCTATTCTTCTTAATATATCCAGAAAAAAATCTGGAATAAAAATTTCAAATTTATAGTATTTAATAAATATTCCAAGAATAGTGGAAATGAAAATGGGGTTAAAAATCTTTTTTAAATCAATTTTAATCTTTCCTTTTGAATAAAAAACTGTATAAAAATTAAACAGCAGTATAGGGAAAAACAATGTAAAAAGATATAATTTAATCAGCAACTCACCACTATCTTTACTTAAACTTGATATCAAAACAACTGGAATAAAAATAGCATTTGGATAAATCAGACTTAGAAAAAATTCTTTTTTATACTCTTTTCTTAGCAAAAAAGAAAAAATATAAGCCAGAAATACTCCATATATAAAAGTAAAAAGCCATACCAGCGGATAAATCCACCAATCCGACATTTTGTAAGGATCAAAGTTCTTTATTACATCAACAAAAATCATCGCGGGAACAGCAAACTCTATGGCAATAGGAGAAAGGAACCTTAATACATCCTGATTTATATACTTCTTAAAAAGTAAATAAAAACCAAAAAAACCAAGCCCTATTAATATCAGAACAGCTTCAATAGATTTAAAAAATATTTCCATAAAAGATAAAATCTAACTTTTTAAAGCTAAACAGCTTCAAAACAAAAAAAATTATTTCAATCATTCATTACAACATATTCTACCTTTACACCTTCGATGGCTTCAAGTTTTTCTGTCATTTTTTTGTGTTCTTTCTCATCACCCACAAGTTGTAAAACAAGTAGACCCCTATCTGCACATACACTATCTTCTACATTATGTAGACCAAGTCTTGTCTTGATAAAACAACCAAACTCTGTCAAAACCTTCTGAACCTCGACTGCATTTTTAACCCTGTTTGTAAGAAGGATCAACATAATACAGTACTTCATTTAATACCTCCTCAAATCAAGTTTTATCAAAAGGTTTCCCATTACTATTTAATTATAGTGAACAAAAATAAAATTTGCCATATTTTTAAAGTTTTTAAATAAATTTTTTTGGCTATCCAGTTAATTCAGTATAAGTTATTGTCTTAGCATTAAGACAGGCAAAAAGTAACCTGTTGAATAATTCCCTCTCCCATAACCTCCTGTTGAATCTGTAGGTATATTCATCAATATACTTCTGTAAATGCTTGCGA
>Ga0272449_1002732_pt1 | contig 16053 bp, 21 predicted proteins | sample YNPCB0241_FD_198679 | JGI IMG/M metagenome (GOLD analysis project Ga0272449, IMG submission 198679) | Hot spring sediment microbial communities from Yellowstone National Park, WY, United States - YNP-CB-024-1 | ecosystem: Environmental > Aquatic > Thermal springs > Hot (42-90C) > Sediment...
TTAAGTCTGTGATGGAGGGGTTGAAGGATATGGGGAAGGGGGATAAGATATGGTAGAAGGGTGAATAGGAGGCTTGATAGCATGCCCTTCAGGAAGATCCAGTCCACCATCTCCTACAAATCAGTTGAAAGAGGCTACAAACCCGAAACCGTTCCAAGACATGCCCGATATGTGGCGAGCTGAATAAGCCGAATGGGCATCTACTCGAGTGTAGGAGATGCGGCCTCCAAGCGGACAGACATCTAGCAGCCGCCTGGAACATAGCCGCAAAACACCCAATGTGCCGTCCCCCACCGTTGGCGGCGAAAGCCATCGATGAAGCCCTAAAAGCTGAGATGGAACGGATAGTAATAAAATGTTAACTATCCGACAACGGTCCTAAGATTCAAGCCTAGGATGTTTGACTTGATTGTGTCCGGTGTGAAGAGGGCCACGGTTAGGCTTAACGGTGGAGCCTATGCTGAGAATCTACGGCTTACCGATGGTAGGAGGAGTGTGGAGGCCAGGCGGGTGGAGCAGAGAACGGTAAAACTGGGTGAGGCTTCGGATTATTATGCTGTGGAGGGGTTTAGAAGCTGTCGGGAGTTCCGCGACTACCTCACCAGGCTATATCCGGGGCTGGGCTTGGATGATGAGGTCATGTTAATCAGGTTTACCCTCAAAAGCTAGTCATATCTCATTCCAGATATGGGCCGGGTTGCCAAGGGAGTATCCTGTAGTGTGAGAGAATGTAATGGCCAGGCCGCTGTCTCCGTCGCCGCCGCCTCTGTTAAACCATATCTGAGCCTCTCTGATACGAGTGCTAGGAGAGCCTATCTATGTAAGGCACATTACAAGGATTACAAGAGGCTCAGTAGGAGGGATAGGGATTTGGAGAGGGCCAGATACGGCCCTTAAATACACCTGGTCAACCATCATTTGAAGGCTTGAGAATCTTAGAGATGCATGTCAACTACATCGAATACCAGCCTGTGAGAAAGGAGATAGAGCTGGCCGAGGAGACTGAAACATCTCCCAAGAGGATTGAGGATGCATTGGTGTTGTTTGTATCGGTGGAGCCGGATGATGATGAGACGGTTGCCTTGCAGGCGGTTGATGACGCCCACGAACATGTTAAAAGGCTGAAGATAGGCCGTCTAGTCATATACCCATTCGCCCATCTCTCCAAGACACTGGCCAGGCCCGAACATGCCCTGGAGATACTGGGGAAAATGGAGGAGAGCGCCCGCAGTCTAGGGCTTGAAGTGATTAGAGCGCCTTTCGGATGGAATAAGGCTCTAACCCTAAGCGTTAAGGGCCATCCGCTGGCTGAGAGATCGAGAGTCTTCACAAAAATGGATGAGGGAAGAGCTGAGACCAAGCCACTGGCCAAGACATATTTGATCCTAACACCATCGGGAGAGCATATCAGACCAGAGGATGCAGATTCTGGAAAGCTCCCCAGTGATTTCATGCATCTTGTGGAGAGGGAGGCTCTTGGCAGGGAGGCCCCCAGCGTAGGCCAGCCTGAATATATCAGGGTGTTGAAGAGACTTGGGATTGACTGGGAGGAGATGTCAGACCAGGGCCATATGAGATACGGCCCCGAGGGGTCGATAATCTTCGACCTCATAGCCGATTATGCCGACCAGGTCGTTCAGGAGCTGGGTATCCCGGTTTACCGGGTGAGGGGGACGAACCTCTTCAGCCTTGAAAGTAAGCCCATCCGGGAGCATGCAGGCCTCTTCGGACAGAGGATGTATAAACTGGATGTTGATGGCAGATCTTATGTGATGAGGTATGCGGCCTGTTTCCAGCAGTTCGCCCTGGCCAGAAACTGGGTGATAAGCTATAAGCACCTCCCATTCGGCGCCTTTGAGATAGCTGACAGCTATAGGCTTGAGCAGTCAGGCGAGCTCGTCCTAGGGTTCAGGGTTAGGAAGATGACGATGCCCGATCTACATATCTTCTGCAGGGATCTCAATGAGGCGATGGAGATCTTCAAGCTGGTCCATGAGAAGATATACTCGGAGATTGAGAAGTTGGGCAGAGACTATGTATCCCTCTACAACCTGACCTCGAGGGAGTTCTACGAGTCTAACAGAGACTTTTTCATGAAATTGCTGGCTAGGGAGGGGAAGCCAGCCCTCCTCTCCTTCTATCCCGAGGACAGCAGCTACTACTGGATCCTCAACATCGAGTATCATATCATAGACAAGCTGGGTAGGCCTAGGGAGATTGGCACAGTCCAGATAGACACGGGTAATGCCGAGAGGTTTGGGATAACATATACCGATAGGGATGGCCGGAAGTCCTATCCTGTTATACTTCACACAGCGATCATAGGCACCATCGAGAGGTATCTCTACGCGGTCCTGGACACGGCCTTACAGTCAAAGCCGCCCAGACTGCCCACATGGTTGAGTCCAACACAGGTGAGGGTGATACCTGTGGCTGACAAGTATCTGCCAGCTGCTAGAAGGGTGGCTGTCCGACTGTCCAGCATGGGTGTGAGGGCCGACCTGGATGATAGGAGTGAGAGTCTTCCAAAGAAGGTCTATGAGGCTGAGGTGGCTTGGATACCCTATGTTGTGGTGGTTGGTGGGCGGGAGGCGAGGTCGGGTAGGCTGGCCGTTCGTGTGAGGGAGACAGGTGAGCAGGTTAGGATGACCGTCAAAAAACTGGCTGAGAAGATAGCTGGAGAGACAAAGGGATATCCATTCAGACCGCTCAAGATACCGATGGAGCTTTCGAAGAGACCCATTTACGCCAGCTAGCCATCGGGAGAGTTGGGTGGCCGTTCTGGTCTGGCACTAACTTCCATAGCTAGGCCTTCCCTCCTCCTGTCATGGGAGGGCTTTCGGGGTGAACGGATGAAGCCCCCACATCCATCTGCGACGCCAACCCCACATATCGCCCCTGCAAGGGCATTCAGGCTTTCCACACAGACATGGAGCACAGGTCTCATTTAAGCCCAACCCAATCGAGCACACCACTGAAGTTATTACGGTCAATGGAACTTTACGCTAGACAGTAACAGTTTTACTTCCCCATGGGCTTCGGAGGCTTTGTGGCCAGCATCACATAGCCGATGAACCCCACTATGAAGAAAGCGAAGAGGGTCAGTAATAGGACCGGTATACGGACCGCCAGCTCCGGATCCGCCCAAGGTATGAGGGCGAAGAACCAGAGAATGTATAAGATGGATGCTGCCGACGCTAGGAAAATTAGCATGAAACCTATTATCCTGATCTTAACCATCGGATACCTGTCCATCAAAACAATAGTATAAAGTTGTTCGGGCCGGCCTGCGTGTGAGGACATGGCATATCTAAGAAATAAATAGTTGGGCTGAGGGCCTGTCAATGGGTTGGGTGGGCAGCCTAGAAAGGTTGAGCTGGAGCTGAGGGGTAGGAGCCTTGAGATATTCCTATACCTACTTAGGAGGGGTGAGCCCACCGGTGTTAGGGAGGTCCAGAGGGCTCTGGGACTCTCAAGCCCTAGTGTTGCATTCCACCATCTGGAGAAGCTTCACAGCCTCGGCGTAGTGCGGAAGGATGATACGGGGTCATACCAGGTGGTGGATAACGTGGACATCTCCCTCCTCCAAGCCTTCGTGAGGGTGGGCCGGCTACTACTCCCTAGAATGGTATTCTATGCAGCTTTCTTCACAACCTTTACAGCCCTATACTTGGTGATTGAATACCCTGTCTTTAATATATTCGCCCTTACTCTGGGTGTGGCCGCATCGGCTTTCGCATGGTTTGAAGCCTATAGGGCATGGAGGAGGAGGCCTTGGTAGTGTTCTATTCTATGGACTTATCATCTGGGGGATACGTGTATGGGTGAGATGAGGGGGGCTCTGGCTGCGGGTGTACTGGGTGTGGTGATGGCTGTCGCCCTATTCCAGGCCATACTACAGCTCCAATCACAGCCTGGACTCGCATTTACACCTTCACCCGAGACTATGGCTGCCAACACCACGGTTGCCAGATATGGGATTGCTACAGGTGCTCCCGAGACGGCTGGAACCATGACCGTCACAGCCAACACGGCCGGGCCGATTGAGGAGGCTAGGAAGGATGCTGGACAGGTTCAGGCCTATATTTTCACATATCCAATGGTAGCCGGCATATCCCTAGCTGTGGCCGGACTCGCATATATTATCCTGAGACGGGGTGTGGGCTAGGCGGCCATCGCCCTCATGTTCTTATATCTTTCACGGAGCCTGTTAAAGTCGGAGTTCATCCTCTTTATACTGCTGTAGCTCTTTGCCTTGTCAATAGCCCTCTCAAACTCCGGCCCCCTCCTCTTGAGATATTTCTCGACACGGTCAAGCCAGAACCTGGAGCCGTAAGTGAGGAGGAAGGTGGTGGCTATCCGCATTATGGGGTTATCCCTTCCGAGCTTCCAGGCCACAGACTCGGCCATCCTCTTCGTGTTACGCCAGCACACATAGATCAGGGCTGCCTGAGCCGGAGTAAGGTTGCCGTAAACATCCGTGAGTATATTGGTTCCCCTGAGGGACCCTAGGTTTACTAAGCTCATCGGAGTCACCGTGAAGTAAAGGTTCTCATACATCATGTAGTTTATCAGCCCTATAGTGTCCCAGCTATCTTCTTCCGTCTCACCCTCCTGTCCTAGGATTATCGTGTAGGCTGGGATCCAGTAAGCAGCGTTGTAGACTCTCTGCCCCTCCACCACGATTTCAGCCCAGGTCCCATCAACACCCACCTTGAGGGGTTTCGCCTTATTCACCATATGCTTGAGGATGAGCCTATCACTCCCTGTCTCAAGGCCTATCTGGACACCCACATGCTTATCAGGACCGGCGCCCACTAATTTAGCTACACCCATAGCAGCTTCCGGATCCGCTGCAACCGGGGCCAATGTGGCATGCATTGGGTTGGCGTGGACAACACCATCCACCGACAAGACCGTCCTATACAGTTTGAATATCTCATCCTTGTTGGGCCAGAAGTTAGAATCCCTCACCATATAGGCCCATTGATTGTCTGTGACAAACCATGCACTGTTGATCCCGGCCCTACGGTTGACGCGAACCTCCTCTGCAACCTTCTCAGGCGGGTAGTATCTGAGGGGTCTGGTGGTGACCTCGCAGAAGTCACAGTCTATACCACATCCCCGCATTATCTCAGCCTGACCGCTTATCGCGGGATTCACTATAGCGGGTATGTCAGCTATCTTGGGTAGACGGAACTTGGAGGCGGGGTTTCTACAGATGAACCTACCTGACTCATCCTTGACATATCTTATGAACGGTCTCCCCCTTGAGTCGAACTGTGTCGTCTTGAAACCATGGGTGAAGATACTGTTGTCAATCCATCCATCTATCAGCTGCTCAAAGAGTATGTGGACGATATCATCCATCTCACCCTGAACCACATGGTCTATCCCTAAAGGCTCTAGAGCCTCCGGACGATGCTCGAACTCCCACTCGCCAGACCCGCCCACGATAACCTTAGCATCGGATCCAGCGTTTTTCTTCGCAACAGCTATGCGTCTCATCAGCTCTTCAAACTCAGCGGTCACCCATGACTTCTCACGGCCGGCGTTATTGAACATCAGGGTCAGAGGGCCTAAGCCGAGGGGATCCATTGTATTGACTCCTATGATCTTAGTATCGGATTTGATGAAGTTTTGAACAAACTTGGGGTGGGCTACGACGACCTTAAGCTGCGACTTTTTCACAATACATGCTTCAATCTTCCTAATGGCGTAGGGAGCTACGAGAGCCCTGCCATAAGAGTCATAGGGCGCATCGGGGAGTGAAAGATATCTATAGACGGGGCCTGGAACATACCGGACCGGTGCGCAGGGTAGGAAGCTTAGGAGTGGGAAGTTATGGAAGAGATGCCCCAGTGACGGATCGAAAGTAAGGACGACTTGCGTCATCTATTTAAATCGGACACCCTAGCCTATATTTAAGCAATATCAATCTAAAACAAGTCTGAGATAATGGTGGCTGGATTTTTTAGCTGCCACCCGCCCGACATTACGATGGTAGGGATCCTCACATTCTTCACAAATCCCACAGCCTTCTACAGGTCCTTGGAGACCTCGGATAGGTTGAAGAGGGGGATGGCCATCCTCTCCCTCAGCATCCTCACATCAATAGGCTTATCCTTTCTCTACTATGGGTGGAAGGTCTCCTATGAGATATTCCTCCCCAATCCCATTCCATTAGAGCTTCCCACTCTGAAGATAGATTATCTGATTATGTCAAACCTCACATCCATCTTCATCACAGCCGTGATCCTATTGGGTGTGGGTAGGATTGCAGCTCGTCTAACCAGGGCACGTCATGTGGGGCTGAAGAGCTATATGAGCGCCATATTCCACGGCTTCATCCTCCTAGCACTTGTTAACACGGCCTCAGCCCCGGCAATACTATATGCGCCCAACGAAGTTGTCTATGTTGTCGGCGCCGAGATGGAGAACGTGGCATTTTTCAACGTCACCGTCGACGGTGTGGTGAGACCGTCCGGCGAGGCTGTGCATATAAGCCGTGATGTGCTCACAGTCTCCCATGTTGATGTTGGGAGGTTCTGGGCTAATGGTACCAGAGTGGTTTCAAACTATGTGAATAGCCGGCAGCTGGCAGAGGTTCTAAACTCTACAACACCCTTCGTAAGGTTTTCAGGCGTGATGGGACATGAGGCTGAAATCTCTGAGATGGATGTTAGGAATATTGTCTTCGACCATTATATAACACGCCGGACTGTATTGGGTGAGGTGCTTGTGCTGAGCGAGACAGCCATTATCAACTCTGTTTCAGGGATTAACAGCATCAGGAATATAGTATGGAGGGCTTTGCTGGCGATCTCAATGGCCTGGTCTCTTAGGGCGCTACACAACGTCTCCAAGAAGACGGCTGTAATCGTCACGGTGCTAACTTATCTTATTCTGGCGAATCTCGCACCCTCACCATTCTAGCTACGTTTTATTAGACGGCCGGTGACAGTGATCTCGCCCCTAAGTATCCTAGAGCTGGAGATGGGGAGTCCGTCCTCTGCAACCACGAGAGGTGTCACTATTATGTGGAGCGGTTTCAGCATCCTCTCAGCCCTTTTGGAGTTTATCTCATTGGCCCTCTGGAGTGTGGAGGGGCTTACCACCAGTAGGTCTATTGAGGGGTTTTCAATGGTGGGGCCATAGGGATCGTCGAGCTTCACAATCTTACAGCGGTCCAGCCACCCCCTCTCAGACAGAAAACGTTTCAGATCAGACTCTCTCTCACTATAGGGACGGATAGGATGGCTCTTTCCAAGAGTTGATGCGAAACCGTCACTCGTCAGCCCGCAAATAACGTTCTCCGCATTCCTGAAAGCCGTCATCAGAAGCAGCATATGGCCCACATGGAGGACTTCGAAGGTGCCGCCCAGGGAGGCCAGCAGATATCCCCTTGGAGTCTGGAACTCTTGGGAGAGCTCCTCCAAAACCTCTTCTCCGGTCATCCTAACCTCACGCAGTATAACCATAGCCTCTCCCAGGGGGATCCCAAGCCTAGCCCTCAGCTCCTCAGGGGTTATCCCTAGATTCTCACTGAGAAGCTTATCCCTCACATATGCCTTATGAGCCGGATACATGGGCAGCGCCCTTACAGTCTCAACAAGCACCTCCCAGTCAACACTCTGTTTCACACCAACCAGCCATTATTGCCGTACCTGTGTGGTGGTAAATAGGGATTTGGCTTTCAGCATGTCTCCCACCGCGGCTTGGGGCAAAACCTTAATATCTAAATCGCCGTTAGATATGCTGCCCATGGCCGAGTCCAGAGAGATACTTGAGGAGATCGAGGATGAAGTCAGCTACTGTGAGAAAATGCTGGCCAATGAGACAAGGCTGGACCTGGTTATCCATATTCTAGAGGAGGTTCAGGAGAAGCTTAAACAGCTTGCCATATCACAGTCTGAGGCTGGTGAGAGGGTGAAGAAACTTGAGGAGAGGGTGAACATCCTCTACCATAGGGCCAAGACCCTATACACCATGGGCGAGACCACCAAGAGCCTCCACAACAGCGGTTTCCGGCTATAGCTGGGGTGAGATAATGGAGGATCTGCTGGAGATGGCTGTGGACCTAGGTAGGAGGCTTGGATCATCATATGCTGAGGCACGCTATCAGAGGGACACCAGCTCCGAGACGCTTCTAAAGAATGGGGTACCAGAAGTCACTGGTGAGAGTGTTAGTGCTGGCATATCGGTGCGTGTGATCTACGATGGCGGGCTGGGCTTCGCAAGCACCAACAGGCTGATCCGTACGAGTGTGGCCCAGGCTGTCAGAGACGCCGTAGCCATGGCCAGGGCTACCTCTAAACATCTTAGGAAGAAGCTGGAGATGGGTGATGCGGCTATGGGCAGGGCAAGATATGAGGTTAGGCCTAGGGTGAGGTTTGACCATGTGGATGTAAGCGCTAGGATTGAGCTGCTTAAGGAGGCTGACGCTATGGCTGTCGAGGCTGGAGATAGGATTGGTGTGAAGCTGGCGACCAGGATGTTCGACGTCGGCAGATGGGAGACGGAGAAGCATGTGATCAACAGCGATGGTGGGAACGTGTCATGTAGAACCGTTAGGGCGACCTTCAACTACACCATGACACTCCTAAACCAGCAGAAGGGTTCGATACAACGTTTCGAGAATCTAGGTGAGGCACGGGGGTGGGAGGCCGTCGAAAGATGGAACCTGCCGGAGAAGATAGCGGCTGAGGTGAAGGAGACTGGTAGAGCCCTGCTGAAGGGTGTGACACCGCCCAAAGAGGAGATAAACGTTGTCCTAGGCCCGGAAATAGTTGGACTTGTATGCCATGAATCCTGCGGACACCCGGGAGAGGCTGATAGGATGCTGGGAAGAGAGGCGGCTCAGGCTGGTGAGACATATATACGTAGGGAGATGCTGGGAACCGCGATAGGCTCAGAGCATGTGACAGTCGTTGATGATCCAACAATTCCCCACTCATTCGGATACTATCTCTATGATGATGAATGTGTAAAGGCTCGTGAACGGATCCTAATAGACCATGGCCGGCTTAGGGAGCTGCTCCACAATAGGGAGACGGCACCAGAGTTCGGTGTAGAAAGCAATGGAGCGTCGAGGGCGAGCTATTATGATCGTGAGCCGATCGTGAGGATGGCAAACACCTACATGAAGCCCGGCGACCACAGTCTTGAGGAGCTTCTGGAGCTGGCCGGTGACGGACTCTATATCCGCTCATATCAGGAGTGGAACATAGACGATAAGAGATGGAACCAGAGATATGTCGGGGTTGTCGCCTACAGGATCAGAGACGGTGAGCTAGCTGAGATGGTGAGGGACCCGGTTCTAGACCTCACTACCAAGGGTCTCTACTCATCTGTCGAAGCGGTTGGAAATGATCTAACATTCTCAGCGGGATACTGCGGTAAGGGTGACCCAATGCAGGGCATACCCGTCTGGTTCGGCGGCCCATCAATCCTGTTACGTAATGTGAGAGTAGGTGTGAGAACACCTGGGGTGGCTTAGATGGATGAGGAGGACCTAGAGTTTAGGAGGCTCCAGCTGCGGAGGCTGATGAGGCTGGCCTCCAAGGCCGGTGTGGAGAGACCTGTAGAACCCGAGAGAAAGGAGCCGACACCAATGGAGATCGTGAGGTCAAAGCTCGGTGACAGGGGTGGGGAGGTCCTCCAGGCAGCTGTGGAGCAGTTTCCAGAGGAGACCATGAAGATCGTCGAGCAACTGGCCGAGCTCATAAAATCCGGAAAAATTGAGGGGCCCATAGACGGCGGTATGCTCTACACCCTATTCAGGAGGCTGGGGCTTAGGGTGAAGGTTGAGACAAGTATAAAATATGTCAAGCGAGGTGAAGTCAAGGACATCAGTGAGCTCTTCAAATAGGGAGAATAAGATCTTAGCCATACTATCCATAGCCCTGGGTACGCTACTGGGGTTTATCGGGGTTGGGACTGGCTTTCTAAGACTCCTGTCGTTTTCGATAAACATCCCAGCCTCAACTCTATATGTACTCCATCCGGATATACAGTATTTCGGCTTCCTCACATTATTCATACTGGGAGTCTCATACCTGCTCATACCTAGGTTCAAGAATAAGCGGCTAGATATCTCACCACTCACAATATCCGCACCATTTTTGATCTTCACCGCAAACCTAGCCTGGATACTGACGCCCATAAACTACAGACCTGTCTTCACCACCATCCATCTTGCAGCCGATATATTCTATACCATCACAGTGTGCAGAATCATGGGGATGCCGGCTGGCCGACTGGCATCCTCAGAGATTTACATACTTCTCTCCCCATTCCTACTGGATGCAGCAGTAATCATGAAACTATACTATGAGCTCCAGGGGCTGGGAACACCGTGGTGGAGCACATCCTATCTCCAGCTATCCCTACTTGGCTTTCCCACATCGATGACATATGGTGTGACAGTAAGAACAATACGTTTCAGAATAGGTGTTTTACCTAGATGGCGGGCCATATGGGTCTCCTTGACACTTTACATAGCGGGACATTGGCTTGCCATAGCATCACAGTGGCTTGACATGCATCCTACTATCCCGTCCGCAGTCTTTCTAGTCTCTGGGACAGCCTTCATAGCAGGTGTAGAGGGCTTCAAAATGATTAGATCAGGACGTGGGCTGGATCAGATGGATGAACGGGATAGAATAAGATACCAGTATTTCTCAACTATTCTCAGCATTGGCTTCATATGGCTGATAGCCGGCCTCCTCTCAGGCCTCACATTAGCATTCGCGTCATTACATTGGTTGAGGGATATTCACATCCACTCGATAACAATAGGCTTCATCGCCAATATGATAATGGCCTATGCACCAATACTGCTACCTCCCCTAATAAGCCTACGGACACCCTTCAGATCCTTGACACCACTCCCAGCATACCTAGTGAATATTGGTCAGCTACTGAGGGTGTTGGGGATGCTGTTCAGCCCGACTCTAGTATCATTCTCCGGCATCCCACTGATTGCGGGACTAGGTACTTTCCTGGTGATGGTTCATAGGCTTGGTGGCGGCGGATAGCAGGCTACAACATTTATATTGCCGTGTCGCCCGTCCAACCGATACATATGTCGGAGAGTTATGAGGTCCCGGAGGACCTCCTTTACACAAGAGACCATGAGTGGGTGAGGGTTGAGAAGAAGACGGCCGTGGTTGGGATAACGGACTACGCCCAGAAAAAGCTCAGAGAGATAATATACATCGAGATGCCCAATGTTAACACGAGGGTGAGACAGCGGGAGGTTCTCGGAACAGTCGAATCCGTCAAAGCCACCTCAGACATATATGCGCCAGTCTCAGGCAGGATCGTTGAGGTCAACTCCAGGCTTCTCGATAATCCCGAGCTCTTAAACGACTCACCCTATAAGGAGGCTTGGATCGCACGTATTGAGATAGCTGATCCAACCGAGCTGGACAAGCTGATGGACGCCGACGAATATTTAAGATATATTGAGGGTCTTGAGGAGGAGAAGATGGAGGAGGGTGAGTAGGTTCTAGATGGTTCTGGTGAAGGTTCAGAGGGTCACAAGCTACACTGACCCGGAGACGGCCAGGCCCGGAAAGATAGTGGAGCTTGTGGAGATAAGGAGAGGCGGTGTCACCGTGAAGGGCGCTGGTCTTACCGATGAGTCGGTGATGGTTCAAAGGCTTCTCCAATCAGCCCTTATGCAGCTCCAGTCGATGGGTCTGATGCCCATATCTAGGGAGATGATGTTCCCCAAGATCATACTCTATCTCACGGAGGAGGAGTATGACCTTCTCAATGTGAAGCTCGAGGTTAATGAAGTTTATGAGGTAAGCTTCAGGGATGGTCAGATAGTTTTCTCACGTCCCCAGGGACTGGGATGAACTGAGACTCTTTAGAATATGCCATGTCCTCTCGACTACCGTGATGGCTGAGACTATTGTGATGGTTAATGCCGAGATGCTGAGGGCTATTGGTTGGAAATATGCGGTGAATGTGGCGGCTATTATTATCAGGAGCCTCACACCCCTCTCTCCGACACCCACACCGGCAACCCTTACCTGCAGCCCCTCACCCCTAGCCCTGGCATAGCTCACCAGCATGGATGATGACAGCATCAGCATCACAACGAGTGGGCTGACCAAACCTGAGAAGAGGAAACCCAGCGCTATCATAGTATCGGAGAGACGGTCAGCGAAAGAATCTATGAAGGCACCGGCAGGTGTTGACATACCATGCCGCCTAGCCATCACACCATCCAGAACATCAAGAAATCCACCTACCGCCAGCAGTATCCCAGCCAAGAGGAGGCCTAGGCTTCCGAGATTGTATGAGATCATGGCCAGACCTGTCAAAGCCAGCCCATATAATGTAAGCTGATTCGGCGTAACACCCAAGGAGGCTAGGGCGTCGACCAAGGGCGCGATAGCCCTCTCCAACCTACCCCTTACAAGCTTGCCCAGAGACATCGGTTAATGACCATAGCATGCCAATATAAGCGTCATGAACCGTATATGTCAATCCTCTAAATTAGAGCCGTTATCACACGCTATTCTACTAAACTTCACGCCACAACCAGACACCACAACTCACCGGGCATAGGTATTTTTATAAATCATCTATTTCCGCTGGGGCTGTATGAAAAAGTCGAAGGAGGTTGATACATACATCTCGGACGCAGTCAAGCATGCCAAGCCTATTCTCAGAAAACTTCGCAGTTTATTCAGCTCTACCATAACTGAGGATGAGGAGAAGATAAGCGGGGGTGTTCCATTTTATTGGTGGCACGGCCCACTGGGCGGCTACGCAGTCTACAGCAAGCATGTAACCTTTGGGTGCGGTGGCTCGGACATCCCCGCACATATACGGAAGAAACTGGAGCGGATAGGCTATAAAACAGGGAAGAAGACTGTACAGATAAGATTTGAACAGAGAGTCCCAGCGAGAGAGATTCGTTCTATTCTGAGTCTGCGTAAAAAAGCGCTGTCAAGACCTGGTGGGGCCGCTGGGATTTGAACCCAGGATTTCCAACGCCCCAGGCTGGAGTCTTAGACCAAGCTAGACCACGGCCCCAATGTCTACCTCTCTAAGATGGTTAATACCGGCTGGCGTATTTAAGGTCTGGTCTCGCCCACCGAGAACGAATCCCTCTCTACGGCCCGTCTAAACGTATTTTTGCTCGTTCGGACACCAGTACCGCTGATATTGTGGAACATACTGGAGCTGGGCTCCGCACGTAGGGCAGAATGGTGTCTGCGCCTGAGGAGGCGGAGGTGGCGTGGGAGGAACACCCACTGTTGGGGGGGCGGGTGCTGCAGGCCCTTTGCCGAAGAACGCCCTCACATTTGGTTTCCGCAGATACCAGATGATTATGATGTAGATAATTATTGATACTATCCAGCCGGCAACAAAGCCAACGATAATTTCAGCTCCAACCCCGAATTCCAGTAATGGAGCCAAGCTTGCTATGGTTATCCCTCCGACTATAATTCCAAAGACGAGGGCTGCGATGATGTATCCTAGGACAACTCCGTAGTAGCGGCCGACTAGCATGAAGATCGCTATCAAAATTCCAACTATCCCAAACCCGAGATTGTAGGCAGCTCCTAGGAAGTTTCCTACCGAGATGGTTGAGGCTCCGCTCAGGATCATTAGTATGCTTCCGATGATGAAGAGTATCCCAAGCACTACAAGTCCTACAGGTCTTTTTCTAGCAGGTGCTCCCGCATATGGGCCGCCTAGATATGCAGAATAATTTTGTGTTGCCATGTTTTGAGTGGATAGAGCATGCATATAAATTTTTGAGTTCTTGAATGGGGACCTGTTAACTTAGGTATTACTGTTTATGTTTTTTGTGGGAGAAACCGGTTTTCCCGTGGTTTCTATAGGCTCCATGGGCTAAAGTTGACAGAGCCGCCCTTGAATGGCCTTAATGCTGTTGTACTCTTGGATTTTGCTTGTGGAAAATGTTTTTATATGATTAAAGGGTCGTGTCTGATATGTTAAGCACATTAGGAGACACGGATGGGCTAGACTTCATTTACTATGGCGCGATAGCGGCAGCCGTCTCAGCTTTGTTCACCTTGATAGGGTTTGTCGCTTCTGGAAACGTTGCCGGAGCCGTTATGGGAATTCTAGGCGGCCTGGCGTTTATAGGTGCGGGAGGGCTGTGGGTTATAGGCTTTGGAAAATACAGGGCCTACTACAGGTCTTACAGTGGCTACGCGCCGCCGGCACAGCAGGCCCAGTATCCAGGCTATCCGCCTCCTCCACCACCTCCCCCAACGAGTCAGGTGACCACCATCTATGATAAGATCGGATGATGGTCTCGATTACATATACTATGGGGCCTGGGCCGCAATGGCATATGGACTTCTCACGATGATCAGCTTCATAGCTGCTGGAGCAAGGGCTTTTCAGGCATCGGCCGTCCTCGGAGTCTTGGCGGAATTATCTTTCATCGCCTTTGGCGGCCTGTGGTTCTATGGCTTCTCACTCCATAGGGCACATGTACGTCAGAGGACGACGGGAAGATGGTCGTAGGCGGTAAAGGTCTTAGGGCAGGCTTTCTCGCATCGCTGCCCTTCGTCATCCTCAACATCGCTACTGCAACTACCATTGCAGGAACACCACCTGCCATAATCATCACAGACACAATCATCACCATGATACTTGGGGCTGTCCTAGGCCTGCTTGTTGCAGGTGTGAAAAAAGCCCTCTTCTTCCTCCCCATCTCCCATGCAAGCCTCGCCGCCATAGTAGGACTAGCCGTGGGAGGCATACTAGTCTACGACAATAGGCCGGAGGTGCTACTAGGGCATGGTGGGAAAAGCACGGCTGCCACATATCTAGGCGGAGCCCTTGCGTCAACGGTAGCGCCGCTGGCCGCTGGCCTTTTCTGGGGTCTTATGATGGGTGGAATATATTCTGTGGGTCTTAAGAAGGAGCCTAAGGCTGGTGTGACAACTAGACTTGGGGGCGGCCTTACAGGTTTTCTAAAATCTAGGATTGTTCCATCAATGCAGACCACTCCATCTCCTCCACCATCCATGAAAGCGAAGATCGATAGATGCGCCAAGTGTGGAAGGCGGCGGGGAATCCTAGGAGGCAGCGTGAAATTTCTAGCATGTTCAAGAGATATGACGATATATTGTGAAAGCTGCTACACAAGCTTCCACAGGTTTGGAGGGATCACATACGCCTGCCCGGTATGTGGCGGCGCCCTCTCACCAGCCAAGTAGGTTATGGGAGGGTTATGACCATGAGAATGTTGAGGGACTTGACGCCCTTCTCAGCATCGGTGAAGAAGCCTACGTTTACATAGGTGTAGGATTGGTCGCGGGAAGTCCAAAGGTATAGGTTGTTAACCCGATGGGGCTTGCATTCATTTTCTATAAATGATTTGATGACAGCCTCGGCATTCGGCCTCTCGTAGGGTCTGAGATAATAGACATAGGCCTTGAGCTCCTCAATATTGGCCGTGCATTTCCTAACCTCTCGGAACTCCATCCCAGCCTGTTTCAGGATAGACTTGACATCCTCTATGACTGTGGTTTTTGAGAACTGTGGAGCAGGCGGGGGCGGCGGTATGGTCATCTATTACTCCCTCGGGGCATATCCGTAGGCATATCCCCAGTAATACTCGTCGATGAGAGCCTCTTTGGCCAGCTTGTTGAGATAGTAGATCATAATACCCGCCCATATGTAGAGAATTACAAGACCTGCCACATCAAGGAACTGGGCAATGGTGTTCCAGAGCATGTGGGTGAAGATCGCGAAGACCAGCGCCGGCAGGATTGCAGCAACCCTTACAGCTATCCCATATACCTTGAGATAGCCGATCCAGTATCCGATTATGCCGGTTGCGAACATGTGCAGTGCCATAGCCATTATTCTAGTAGGGATTATTAGGAGGGGGATGGCTTCAAGGTTCGTAGCTATGTAGAATATATTCTCAATGAAGCCGAAACCAGTTCCAGCTGCGGCACCGTATACGAGCCCGTCTAGGTGATCATTATACTCACGTTTTAGCCGCTGGTTTGTAGCTATCAAGTAAACCCCCAGTATCTT
>Ga0272449_1002733_pt1 | contig 16051 bp, 15 predicted proteins | sample YNPCB0241_FD_198679 | JGI IMG/M metagenome (GOLD analysis project Ga0272449, IMG submission 198679) | Hot spring sediment microbial communities from Yellowstone National Park, WY, United States - YNP-CB-024-1 | ecosystem: Environmental > Aquatic > Thermal springs > Hot (42-90C) > Sediment...
GTGTTTCAGCCACGCCAACTGCACTGGCTTTCGAGATCGTCAGCGGACGTCGGGTAGCGATTTATGATGGTTCCTGGAATGAGTGGGGGAATGATCCGACCAAACCACTCGAAGCTGATCGGGAAGGCAGTGAATGACATCAGGAGAGTGTGGGAGGCAGGTTCGGAACTTACCCTTGATAGTATACTGTTACGACGTGAACTGATGTATGACGTTCATCGGCCTATCAAACCCGACCGAAAACCGGCCCATTGAACATTCATTCCTACCATGCTTTAAGAGCGTGATCAGAAACTCGAGGTTTTGATCAGGCGCTTAGCAGGGGTATCGGCTGAAGTGGCGAGCAACGAGGAGCACGCCTGGCTCCTCACCTACCCCCGGCCCCTTCCTCTCCCGCAGTGTGGGAGAGGAAGGGAGAGGGTGCCACCTCACCCATCCCCCTGGCCCCCTTCTGCTCCCAAACAAGGCGAGAAAGGGATTGCTCAGGCACGGTATGTCCCAATGAGAAAGCAAGGTTTTTGATCAGGCGCCAAGGACTATCCGAATAATCCATCATCACCTCACAACGGATGAACCTTGTCGATGGATGCAAGACGATTCACAAGGAGGGGCGAGGCGCCGCCTCGTCCAGATAAGATCCCACGGCGATGGTCGTGGCGCCTAGGCTATCGAACGTCGTCGCAGCGCAGGAAGATGACGCTTTCGGATGGCACACCGATCTCAGTGAGGATAACCTGCGCTAACCCGCATCGCTCGGAACAGGATATGTCGGATCGGCGCTCGGCAGGTGAGTGCCCTGTCGTTATCGGCAAATTGTCACATCAAGGTACTACCTCGCCTACCGACGCGCAACTGTTCTCGCACGTACCCGGTGGTGCCTTACCGGGGGCACGCACGAACGTGCCGCTGAGCTATTGCTAATGAGATGTCAACTTACTCATCAGGGTTGCCGTACTCATTAATGTCAGCAGGATTCGGATCGTTGAACGGAATATTAGGTGGAGTCAGGGGATTGTTGTCTAACCCAATCAGCGGTACCGGTTGCGGATTGGCAATCGTGTCGCTGGTTTGGGTCAGGGTAAAGGTGGCAATAACCAGTTGCTGACTCACCGCACCCTGGGCGGTAAGCTGGTAAAAACCAACCGGCAACCGTTCATCGAGGAACAGTTCTACCATGAACTGACCGGCTATCGGATCGGCAAAGGTCGAGGGAAAGCCTCGCACCGCGCCGTCTGGCATTGTTAACCACAAATCCACTCGTTCACCAGGGAAGAAGAGGTCGCCATTCGCATAAAAGATGGAGCGTTGCGGCGCCTGCGCTCCGAAGGGAACGACCACCGACAGACGGGCTGGCCCACGTGGTGTTACCGGTCGTGAGCGTAGTTCAAAGTGGGCAAAGGCGCGAAACCCACTGGTATTACCGAGTGCGGTTACGGTGTAGCGCCCAACCGGATTCTTACCCTCAAACTGGAAGGAAGTTGAGACTGCGCCAGCGGGTGTTGCCCGTATCACCTGTTGGCCGGGCGGAAAATCGATGACGGTACCGTCGGGTGCTGTAAGCCAAAACGACACCAATTCACCGCCGATGAAGCCTCGACCATCGACCTCAAGGATCTGCCCCTGTAGAATGACATTCGTCTCCTGACCATTCAATGTCGCCCGGATAGTGGCATTACCACTTGGCCCTGGTTGTCCGCCTGGAATCACAACAAAGAAGGCCGATGCCGTATTTGCCCCGCCGCTACTCAAACCGCGCCCGGTCAGTCGGTAGCAGCCATACGGCCAGGTACCCGGTACCGTAATGGTCAGCGAAAGTTGACCGCCATTGTTGGTAAAGCGGGCAAACTGCACATTCGTAGGCATATCGATCACGCCGTCGAGCAACTGGCTGGCACCAACGGTAAAGATACGACCGTCGGGGAAGGTAATGTCAACTTCTACCGGTTCTGGACCAAAAGGTGGCTCAAGGACCCGATAATAATCGAAACGAGCAAGCAGGCTCTGAGTTTGAAAGATAGCCGGTGCTGGCGCGTTGGTGGTTGCACATGGTGCGAATCCCTGGGGTGTAAAGATTTCGACACGTGCCTGAGAAGCGGCTGAACCATACACAAATACCCCAAGAATCACGATAATAAAGATGCTGAATCCGAATGCAAAGGCGGAACGCAGTGAAAGTCTTCTCATAACCCCCTCCCTGGTATGCTGAGAAAAACCTGATAGGATGATGAAAATGTACAATTCACTGCGTCCAACGAGCAATCTGTGTAGATTACGCTATCGTTACAAGCATTGTTAGAACGGGAACAGACTTTATGAGTAAAAATGCGGTTTAAATTGGTGAAAAAAATGTACAGATTTTAACATACTACAAAAAGTAATCTCACCACAGAGAGGTTACAGAGATTTCCGCCTGCAATCATCTTGTTCGGCGCGCTGTCTTACTCTCTATGGTGAGTCGTGTAGTGAACTACAAGGAACGTGTATCAACCTCGTTCCGAACGCTGTAACTCCTCAACCCGTTGCAACTGTACGTAGAGCGGTGGAACACCGAATAAGGCCCGTTCCCAATCGGTCACTCGTGGATTGACCTCGCCAAGCGACCAGCGCCCACCGATGCGGATAATCTGCGTGCCGAAGTGCTGTGGCTGGCCCAGTTCGATGAGCAGGCGATCCCATGCCATCGCTCGCAGTGTCCACGCCCGCTCGTCACCCAATTCTGTGGCACGCCGGGCAAAGCGATGGGCATGACGAAAGTCGGCTGCTGTTTCACCACAGATCATGACCAGGCCTGCCAGGAAATATGCGCGCTCGTCGGTAAGGTATCCCTGCGCTTCCATTTCCAGTACGCGATCACAGCGTCGCCGCCGTTCAGCCGACGACGCCCCTTTGGCCTGTCCATCTATTGCTTCGCTGGCGAGGCGGCTTAGTTCGGTTATGGGATCCTCGGGAAGGAACTCATCATCTGGATCCATCACCAACTCCTTACCGTCTGACGGTCAGATATACAGTGCGTGTTTGCAAGTTTTTAGCTTCTCTTTTCAGTGTACCACGTATTAGAGGAGTCCTCGGTGGTGAATCGTAACAGGTTGTGGATGATGATCGTTACCGTCATTACGACAACGCACCACCTATCATGCAGAGCAGTGGTCATCTACGCCAGGCCAAGGGATAATCCCTTTACAATCCATCTTCAACGTGCGGCAAGTATGGCTGCCCGCTGCATCTTACCGCAATTACGACCGGACTGTACGTTGTGATAGATGCCACCCATCGAGCACATCGGCAAACGTTCGCCGATCATTCGCACAGCGTCGGCATAAGACTACCCAGCGCCAATCTTCCCCCTGCTGCACTGGCCGTCGGTAGACATCAATCCGCTGGTTCGTTCCACAACGGACGCAACACCCACCGGCACGCAGGTATGTAGCCCAGATAACCGGCATTGCCAGATGATCGAGGAACAGATGCAATGTTACCCCCGCCGCTAGTGGACGAATCCATCGATGGTGCTGCGCCAATGCCCAAAGTGTTGGTACCACAAGGAGCGGTTGATGCAGCCACGAACGTAATGAGCCGTACCTTGGCCGGTTGTCGCCACGCCGCGGCAGTCGATTGCGATAACGATTGTAGTGGAGGGCACCGCTAATACTCCAATCGCCGGTACGACTGATGTACAGTACCAGATGATCGAGGTCGATCAAGACACCACCGGCAATGAGTAGGGCTGCTGATAAAGGTTGCCGTGGATATAAACACATCGCCAGAACGGCTGAAGAGACGAGATGTTGATCAAATCGCATGCTGCGCTCCGCTACGCTAAGAACGTCGTGAGTATAAAATTCAGAGGTTTCACCCCGCTACAGCATAACGTCTTAGAGCCTGATCAGAAAGCCAGATTTCTCATTGGGCACGTACCCGTGCGAACCATTGCGTGAGGTGTACCAATATGCTTTCGCGCCAGCCACGCTCCGCCCCCTTCCTCGGCCCGTGTGGGAAAGGAAGAGGCCAGGAGGGAAGGTGCGGGGCCAACCTCCCCTGCCTCGCCCCGTGTGGAGGAGGAAGGGGCCAGGGGGAAGGTGAGGGGTGCCAGTTGCCCGCCACTATTCCCCGAACCATTCTGGAGATACCATGGTCTCGCCTCATCAAAAGCCCGGGTTTTTGATCACACTCTGATATTTACGGCAATCTATCCGCTAACATTGTCGGTACAATCTCCGCAGTCGCTGTGCACTCTAGTTGCGCCAGAACGTCCATGACCGGCTGAAAAGTGCGGCGATGTAACGGTGATGGGCCGTATCGAGCGAGTGCACGTTGATGAACGGCTGTACCGTAACCCTTGTGCAGGGCAAAACCGTACTGCGGGTAACAGCGGTCGGCGCTTACCATCAACCGATCACGGGTGACTTTTGCAACAATTGAGGCAGCCGCAATCGAGAGTGAACGCGAATCACCACGGATGAGCGATTCCTGAGCAAGTGTGATGCCGGGTAGCCGTTCGGCATCGATGAGCACGCCATCAACCGCACAGGGTAGCGCCAACAACGCCTGGATCATTGCCAGACGGGTCGCCGGAACGATGCCATAAGCGTCGATGAGAAAAGCCGGCACGATACCAACCCCAATCCCTGCTGCGTGCGTCTTGATGACGGTATACGTCTGTTCGCGGGCGTTTGCCGTCAATTGTTTGGAATCGTTCACCATACGTAACAGGTCGGGCTGATCGTATACGGCTGGTGAGAGCACTACTGCGGCTGCAACAACCGGACCGGCCCAGCAACCGCGTCCGGCTTCATCAACCCCTGCCAGTACGGTGCAACCTCGTGCGCGCCAGGCGAACTCAACGCTCAGATTCGGTGGCATACGGTTTTCCCATCATCATCAGGACACTACTGTTTCCTACCCGAACACGCTGCACCTGCAAGCGGAAATCCCCGAACTCAACAACAGTCGGTAGCTCATCGGTGTGCCGTCTCAGCCACACCAAACGATAGAGAGCATCAATCAAGCGACCGTACCATCCTTCCGGGCGTCCACCGTCAACGATCACTAATTGTCCGTCAGCAGTTAACACTCGCCGTATCTCGGCCTGTGTGTTCGGATCAAGGATATACTCTGCCGGAAAGGTTGCACATACCGTATCGAAACTGGCGTCGGCAAATGGTAAGCGGCGCGCATCAGCTCTTATCAACCGACGGCTGAAACGTGCTGCTCGTCGCAGCATAAACGGCGAGAGGTCTAGTCCGATAACATCGGCACGTCTGGCGAGTGCTCGTTGCAGATAACCCGGCCCACATCCCAACTCCAGCGTCCGTCCGCGTAACACAGGAACTGCTGCCAGTACCCAGCGTTGCCAGTAGCCACCGGAAACCAGCCACGCGATGAGGTCGTAACTCCACGCCAGTTCGTGGTAGAGACGATGAAACAGCCACCGGACGATCTGTTGATAGAAGAACACAAATTGCTTCATGTTAAGGATGATACAATAATTGCTACATGCTGCGTTGTAGAGACCTTGTTGGCGACATCGTATATCTATCGTTATACCATATCCGGTCGGAGGTGTGAAAGCGGAAGATGTTGGGAAGTACGCCCACCGTAATGTGCTGACACGCCAAACGATGATGTTCGGCCAACGGTGCGGGGTGGGGATTATCGTCAGCGGATGCAAGACAGTGGTTTTTCAGGAAGGAGGCTCCCTTATCCCAAATCACAGAGATACTGAACATGCCTGGTACCCTGTTGTCGGTCGCGGCCTGCTGGGTTTACAGGGCCAGATAGGTTTATATACCGTCCGGATCTGTGTTTATGCTCATCACTGCTGTCATCATACCTGAAAGTGACATTCTGCATCCACTGACGATTGCTGATCGTCAAACATAGCGAAAATCCTTTGAGAAGATTTCTCGCCGAGCGTAGGAGGGAGATTTTGATGAGCATTCTCGACCAACTGGGTAAGACCATTGCCAATGTCAGTGATCGGGCAAGGTTCGAGGCTGAGAAGTTTCAGAAGACGACACGTCTGCAAAGTGAAATCAACGAACTTCGCCGCCTGATCGATCAGAAACTGTTAGAGCTTGGTCAGCGTGCGTATGACCTGCAACGGGCAGGTCAGATTCACGCCCCTTCACTTGCCGAACTGGCAGCCGCACTCGATCAACTGCGTTCGACACTGGTTGCCCGTGAAGAAGAGCTGAAACAGGCGCAAAACGAGGTCTACGTTCCGCCAACACCGCCATCGCCAACGGTGCAGTCGGTTCCAATTAGCGAAGCTCCGCCTACATCTGATGCGCCAAAGATATGTCCACAGTGCGGTTTCCAGATGCCGGCGCGAGCGATTTTCTGTCCGAGTTGTGGGACACGAGTGGGCAAGTGAAGATCAGCCGTTTGATAGCAAAACCCCTTCTTCACGCCATTGTGAAGAAGGGGTCACTTGGTTGAGTTTTGTGGCTGGGGGACAGGGATTCGAACCCCAACCGCCTGGGCCAGAACCAGGTGTTCTACCCTTAAACTATCCCCCAACGTGGTGCCGAAGGTGGGATTTGAACCCACACGAGGTCACCCTCACTACGCCCTGAACGTAGCGCGTCTGCCAATTCCGCCACTTCGGCCTGAGCCGTTTGCCCGGCGCGAAACATATAATACTACGACGAACGTCCTTTGTCAAATGGATTCCAGGACTCTTGCAGAGCAATCGGATCGCTTAAATGCCAGGCATCTTGACTGGAAAGGTCATCACACGCTGCACGAAAGCGTTTGGTTTTTACCTGACTTCTTGAGAGAGAATCAGGAGGACTGAGCGATTGAAAGAACTTATTTTTGATGTTGAAATGCCTGACGGGATTTCTGCACAGAAGTTATCTTCCTTGCCAGACCTGGTTCTGCAACTCGAAAACTACGCTATCAAGCGATGACGTGAAGCGCCTGTACCGCTACCGTAAAGTGTAGAGTTCTTTCTTATGGGAAGAATTCAACGAAGACTCTTTTAAAGAGGGCATTCGTGTTTCTTTAGAGCCGATCCGATATATCTCGTTCCAACCCATGAAGGTCGCCCCTCGCCGTCCTGATGCAGCGGCAGCGGCCCCGGGATGTACATCGCAGCCGGTCCGGCCGTCTATCATGCGAGAGGGTAGGGCGCAGCGGTGCTGACATCTATGTACCGTTCTGCCGCGCATCGTCATTTATTTCACCGTTCTGACGCCCGAAAGGTGAAACTCATGACGGGCTGCTTCCTGCTTCATCGACCCATAGCTCGTAGACCGACCCTCGCGGGCCGTTCCGCCGCCAGAGGGATCTCCACAGGCGTCACTTCCCGGGGAACTCCCGGTAGGACCCGTCAGGTGGGTCAGCCCGTATGCGCTCAGGTTGCACGCCGCATTGCGATCCCGATCCACCTCCAACCCGCACGCCTCACAGTGAAACACCCTCTGGGAAAGGGGGAGCGCAGGACCGACCCAGCCGCAGCGCGAGCACCGCTTCGTGGACGGGAAGTTCCGCGGCGCAATGAGGAGCACGGCCCCATACCAGGCGTACTTATCCTCCAGCATCCGCCGGAAGGCCCCCCATCCCACATCCAGAATGGCCCGCGAGAGACTCCCGTTCCGCGCCAGGCCCCGCACGTTCAGGTCCTCCACCACCAGAACCGGCTTGGCTGTCGCCAGCTCGGTGGTGACCTTGTGCAGGAAGTCCTGGCGAATGTTGCGGATGCGGCGATGCAACCGGGCCAGGCGCACCACGGCCTTCTCGTAGTTGCGGGAGAAAACTGTTCGCTTCTGCTTCCGCGAGAGCTGCTTCGAACGGCGCTTCAAAAGCCGCAAGGCCTTCTCCAGAGGCTTCGGGGCCTCGATCCGCGTTCCATCCGACAGCACGGCAAACGCCTTCAGCCCCACGTCGATGCCCACCACATCCTCCGGTCCCTGGACCTCCCGGGGCTCGGGATCCGGGCGCTCCACCGCACCGGTCAGGCTCACGAACCAGCGATCCGCCTCTCGGGAGATGGTCGCCGAGAGGATGCGGGCCTTCTCGGACTGAAGGAGCTCCAGGAGTTTCTCCGTCCGCTCCTTGGTGCGGACCGTGCCGATGCGAGGGAGCTGCACGTGCCGGGGCGTGACCCGGATATGGCCGGTTACCCTCGCCTTGTTGTCCGCCAGGGCCTTCTTGCGCTTGAAGCGGGGGAAGTTGGCCCGGCCCTGCCGCCAGTTGCGGACGGCCCGCTCCAGATCCCGGAATGCCTCCTGAGGGGCGCATTTGGACACCTCCACCCACCAGGGGGCGTTCTCTCGCTTCCACTTGTTCCAGTCCTTGTGGAGGTTCACCGCTGAGGGGATCTGCTTGGCGCGTTCTTTGGCCTCCAGACAACGAGTCAGGCCCCAGTTGTAGGCGAAGCGGGCGGCACCCACGTGCTTCGCCAGGGCGATCCGGGCCTCCCGGCTGGGGGCCAGCTCGAAGCGGAACGCCTGTATCACCCGCATCCCATTGCCTCCAGCGCCTGCCTCGCTCGGTGCCGGGCCGACCGACGCCCATACCGACGCCCGCAGGCCGAGGTGCGGATGTCCAGGACGTCTTGCACCAGGTCGTCTGTCACGTCCCCATCCGCTCTGACCACAACGTGTCGCCCCGAAGCGGCCAGAGCCGCTTCCAGCACGTCACATCCGAACCGGGCCAGCCGATCGCGATGCTCCATGACAATCCGAACCACCTGGGGGTCCCGCAGGATCCGTAGAAGGTTCTTTCGTTTTCCGTTCACCCCGGAGCCGATGTCGGTCACCACTGTAACCGCTGTCCAACCCTGTTCTTGAGCAAAGGCCTGAAGGCGTTGAACTTGCCGTTCCAGATCCTCTTTCTGGTCAGCGGAGGACACTCGGGCGTGGAGCACCGTGGTGCCTTCTGAGCGAGGTGCTTCGACGAGGATTGTCCCAGTAGGCAATTGGCGGGCAGGGACAGGGAGCTTCCCCGCCCGAAACCACCGCCAGGCAGTGATATAGCTGATCCCCTGCTGACGAGCCCAATCCGAGAGTTTCATGGCTGAAATAAATGATAATAAAATTTCCAGCAGTTGTCAACCCTACCTCCATCCACCGATGATGGGGAGTTGGCGTGCGCACCACCCCACCGGTACAATGGTCATGTGATGCGGGGTGGGAAGCATAGAGGTAGTCGATGCGACGGGTGGTGAGGCACCGGTAGAGGTACGGCGCCGCTGTACCCCTCCTGACAGAGTTAATCCGTCATAGACGTGACGATACGATATTCGGATAGGCACTCATTCGTTATTCGTGCAGATGAATACAGCGTGAATATCTTATCGGTCTATCGTTTGCCAGTGGAGGATGAGATCAGGATACATCAGGTAGAAACGTTGCAAGGCCGCGGCATCAATTGACCAGACCATCCCTTCGGTCAGGGCACGCACGGTAAGCCGGTAGGGTTCGCCACGCAACGCCGAGCGCATACCAAAACAGTGGCCGCTCTGTTCACTCTCACCACTGGTCTCACCGCTGAAGTGCAAGCGACCGCTTATCAGCAAGAAACCGTGTGTTCCTATTTCGCCTCGTTGACAGAGAACATCACCGGTGGCGATCGGGTGAGGGGTAAAATCGAGCGCTAGATCAAGTAGCGTAGCCCAAGGCAATTGCCCCAACGTTGAATGCAGCCAGAGCCATTCGGCGCGGGCAAAAGCGGCTCGTAATCCCAACTGATCGGCTACAAAGGCAAATAGCTCAGGTGTGATCTGTAGCAGTTGCACGTCACTGTGTGCCACCAGCGTACTGGTACGCGGTTCGCCGATCAAGGCGCCTCGTTCCCCCAAACTGTGACCACGCCCCAAGAGACGCACCGCTTCACTGCCAACAACTATCTCGACGATCCCGCGATGGATAACATACGCACAGCCATCGGAGGCTTCACCTTCACGTGCGATAACGCTACCTGCTGAGAACGTAAGGACTGTACACTGTTGGGCTAGCTTTGATCGGGCAGAAGCCTTCAGACGGGCAAAGATCGGGCAGATGGTGAGCGTTTCAAACCGTTGGCGTTGTTCGTCGTCTTGCACGATGTCACCTGTGCCAACAATATGACCACTGACGGCGATTTCTACCCGGTCGGCCACGTCCGCGGTTACGTCGAGATGTCGGTGACTGGTATGGGCCAGGATAAGACGTCGGCTGCGAGCGCTAAGTGTGCGTAACAATTGTGCACTCGGTGTTGTATGAATAGCACCACCACCCATATCGTGAACCAGGAATTCGGCTCCGTCGGCAAAGCGGCGTAGTTCATTGAGCCGTTCGGCGCTCAGATACCCGGTTTGATGCAGATGTTCTAACCACTCCTCATCGTACCGCATATCACCTGAATAGCCGACTCCGTTGACCTTTACCGCAATGGTCGGCACCGAGTGGACTGCATATGTGGCGATAAACTGGTAACCGTGCAGTTCCAGGGGTTGGCCTGGCTCAAGCGGGTAAAAGTCGAATAGTTCGGCGACCGTCGCTGGTGTCAGATTAAGCATTTCGCTCAGGACACGCAATAATGAACGGTAAATGGTTGGCGCGGTTACAAGTTGAACTCGTTTACCACCGGTCAGAATCAATTCGGGCAAGCCGGCGATATGATCTTCATGAAGGTGCGAGATGATAACCAGGTCGATCTGCCTTGGCGATAGTCCTAAATGGGCCAGGCGTACATTAATGTATGCAGCAGCATCAAACAAGAGAGGTTGACGATTGCCAAAGTACGCTAGAAAGCAGGTTGTAATACCGGTGGGGTCAAATCCATCACTGCCACCGATGAACTGGAGGGTTAGAGCCTGACGTGGTAATGGACGTGGTGGCGCTACCGTCAACGGATGGGCGACAGCAGAGATTGTCGTAGGAATACGAGCTATTTCAGCGCCGTTTTCGGTGAAGATAAAGTTGCTTCCATCACAGGTAATCTGCACCTGACCAAGATCACCACCTCCCGCTTCCAAAGCCACAATGCTTGTCATATCGTCAATCGTTGGTGCGCGTCCCAGGGGAGGAAAGAAGGCGACCGCTGCACATTCACGCCGGAGCCATGGGTTGGGCCACTCTTCAGTTGCTGTTGGGCCGTTGATAGTTTCACTCAATAGTGCGTGCAATCGTTGGGCTTGCGCTATGGTTGGGGTAATCAGCGTTATTTTCTGTTGTTGCCCGAAAAAATTGGCATAGATGAGAAATTCGACGCTCGCGTAATTGATACCACGATAGACAAAACCTCGCGAGCTTGGCTCGCTTCCCGGTAGAGCATCAAGGGGGAGTATGACATACCTGGGTGGGTTCACGCCGTGTGCCAGCAAAAACTTCAGACTCTCCGGTGGACTGTTTACCATAACATCGCCAGCAGCAGTCGTAACGACATAGATATCGTTCGGCAAACAATGTACTCGATCAGTTATCACCGTTGACATATGCCCCTCCTGCCGGCAGATGAAAACCGCTACTGATTCAAAACGGAACTAGTAACAATATTGTACGATGCGAGACCTTCAACGAGCCATGCTATAATTGAGCATAGTATAACCTTCTATCACAGGGAGGTGAGAGGATATGTCAGGTCATTCAAAATGGCACACCATTCGCCGCACCAAAGGCGTAAACGATCAGCGGCGAGGTCAACTTTTTACGAAACTGGCGCGTGATATTACGATTGCAACTCGTGAGGGTGGTAGTGGCGATCCAGACTTGAACTTTCGCCTGCGGCTGGCAATTGAAAAGGCCCGTGCCAACAACATGCCAAATGAGAATATTCAGCGCGCCATTGATCGTGGTTTGGGTAAGTCGAATGAGGCAGCGCTCGAAGAGATTTTCTACGAAGGTTACGGGCCTGGTGGCGTTGCCATCCTGATCGAAGCGGCTACCGATAATCGCAATCGAACCAGTTCTGATATTCGGGCTACATTTAATAAAAATGGTGGTAGCCCCGGTGAACCCGGTTCCGTGGCGTGGATGTTTGAACAGAAGGGACTGGTTACGATTGATTTGAGTGCCACCAAGCGCGATCCCGATGAATTGCAACTGATGGCAATTGATGCCGGTGCCGATGATGTGGTGGTTGATGATGAAACGCTTGAAGTATACTGCGATTGGACGCAGTTGAATGCTGTCCGGCAGGCGTTTATTGATCAGGGTGTACCGGTAAGCAACGCCGAGAAGATTATGCGTGCTAAGACGCTTATCCAACCCGATGAAAAAGATGCGTTGGCGGCACTGCGCTTAATCGAGAAGCTCGAAGATCTCGACGATGTGCAGAAGGTCTATTCTAATCTCGATATTACCGCCGAATTAGTGGCACGTTTCGATTCGTGAACTTTACCCACCAACAGGAATATTGTGCGGGCACTTGGTATTGATCCTGGGACAGCGACCATGGGGTGGGGCGTCGTTGAGTTCGACAGCCGTCATTTGCGCTTGATCGATGTTGGTGCGCTCACCACTCCAGCCGGTATGCCACAACCTGAACGGCTATTGCAGCTCTACAATGGCCTACGAGCAATTATCGAGCAGCTACATCCTGATACCGCGGCAGTGGAAGAGCTGTTTTTTGGGAAGAATGTAAATACCGCCCTATCGGTTGGTCAGGCACGTGGTGTGGCGTTACTGGCCCTGGCACAGGCTGGTGTACCGGTCTACGAATATAAACCGCTGGCCGTGAAGCAGGCTGTGGCCGGCTATGGTGGCGCCGATAAGCGACAAATGCAAGAGATGGTGCGGCTGACGCTCGGTCTGGCTACGGTACCACGGCCTGACGATGCTGCCGATGCTCTGGCAATCGCTATTTGCCATGCTTATTCTGCGCCAAACCGTCAGCGACTTGGCTTGTCGTAAATCAGGGCGGTATCTGGCTAGCTGACGTCAGACTTATAGTTTCCTTGGCCTATGGCTTCTCGTCGTCGCCCTGGTGCACCCGCCGATTTTGAAGAGATTCGGCCTAATCTGTTTCTAATCCACAATCCGGCATTAAGTCCTGTTTTACGTGGTGAAGGCGAGCGTGAAGGGTTTCAATTCCGTCTGACCAGTTGGCGACGTGAAGGTTTGCTCGCACGCCTGGCAAACCGTGGTTTCGTTACTTTGACGATTGCCGATCGGATTGCTGCGCTCCCTTCGCCTCCTACCGTATCACCTGGTGCGCTCCGCGTCATTCACGTGGGACCGAAACAACAGCTTAGCCTGCTCGATCTGAACGTACCCGGCGGATGGCGTGGATTATGCCCATCGCCTACCGGTACTGTGACGCTGCCTGAAAAACAAATTGTGCGCCGTCGTCTTGGGCGTGGCCCGGCGGAATATCTGCGTATTACCGCAACCGGCTGGCAAACTGTGCCTGCCGATGAAGCACTCTTGACTGCCTACGGTCAGTTGATCGATCCGCCGCCAATTTCCCTCACCTCGGTTGGTGGTGGCTGGCTTTTGCCCGAACTTCCCTTGCCATCAAACTATTGTCGAGTTCTGAACCATATTGTTCAGTCGCATCCTGCTGGTTGGTTGCTGACCAATGTGTACGCATGTGACCTGGCTGAACTCTTATTACACAAGCTGCGGTTAACGGTAGTACGCCGGTAGTTATGTCTGGCAGTGGGATGCTCTTAAAGGGGGAGGGTTGCCCCCTCACCTTCCCCCCCTGCCCCCTTCCTCTCCCGCGCTGCGGGCGAGGAAGGGGGGGATGGGAGACGGAGACCTGCACCTTCTCCCACCCCCTTGCCGCTCCTCTACGCGGCGAGGAAGGGGGATGGTTGGCCCCTACCACCTTCTCCCTGGCCCCCTCACCTTCCCCCCCCTGCCCCCTTCCTCTCCCGCGCTGCGGGCGAGGAAGGGGGGGATGGGAGACGGAGACCTGCACCTTCTCCCACCCCCTTGCCGCTCCTCCACGCGGCGAGGAAGGGGGGATGGTTGGCCCCTACCACCCAAGAGAACGTTCAAACATACTCGTCGCCGATTGGGCGCATCGCGACATAGACCACTCGTGGATCAGCGGTAGTTGCCGGTGTCCAGTGGGGAGTGAGACGCGCCGTCAAGACTAGTCCGCCGGCGTTCAAGGCTGCCGCGATGTCTGTTTCCTCCCACGGTCGTTCGCAATGCGTCTCTTCGCCACGCCACCAGCGCTGCCCGTCGCGGCGAAACCAGATAATGCGACCATAGGCGCGCTGCTGCACCGGATCGAAGGTGAGCCGGTTGATGACCAGCAGATCACGTCCGTCGAAGGTTACCTGATCGTATTCGTGCCATGAACGAAGGCCGGCCGGTGTGTTCAGATCAAAGATGAAGTGTCCACCGGGGCGCAATAACGTGCCGACTGTTCGACAAACCGTTGTCAGATCGGCATCGTTGAGAAGCTGGTTAAGGCTGTCGAAGAGACAGGTGATCATGTCGAAGCTGGCCGGTGCCAGACGTGGATCAGGTGGGAGTGCACGGATGTCGGCTTCGATCCAGTCAATGTCTAACCCGCGCTGAACAGCCTGCTCTTGGGCAATGCGCAGCATATCGGGCGACAAATCGACCCCGACAACGATCGCACCGTTTGCGGCAAAAACCAGCGCTGCCGCGCCGGTACCACAGGCAAGGTCGAGCACCCGTTGCGGTAACGGAAGATGCTCGAGAATAGTACTGGCTAACGTGGCACCGAAGGTCGCCTGACCGGCAGCATGATAAATTGGTGCGTATGCACGGTAATTCATTGTCGCGGGCAGGATTAGATTACGATGCTAGAAATGAACATCCTTAAGCTGCCAGTTGTTCCCACAGAGCGTATTTAGCTGCCAGCAACTGTTCTAGTTCGGCATATTGCGCGCCCAGGGTCGTTAGCCGCGCAACATCACAGGCCTGACTGGCCGCATCGAGTTCACTGCTGAGTCGGGCCAGGTCTTGCTCGAGCGCCGTTACTTCAGCTTCCAACGCTGCTAGACGACGTTGCCTGGCTCGTTCGGCATCATTGGGACGTGATGGCTTTGTCGGTGTTGGCCGCTGTTCATACTGTTTTGCCGGTGACGGTTGGGGTAGCGCAGCTTGGGCAGCAACGTACTCACTATAGTTCCCGATAAATTGTCGGATTCGACCTTGATCAACGATCCAGAGCTTATCGGCCAGGGTGTCGATAAAATAGCGGTCGTGCGAAACAAACAAAATCGTACCGGGATACTCTTTCAAAATAGACTCTAACGCCTCACGTGCATCAATATCGAGATGGTTGGTCGGTTCGTCGAGCAGCAGCATATTGCCGGGCAAGAGGGTGAGTTGGGCCAGCGCCACTCGTGATCGTTCACCACCACTCAGATCGGCAATTCGTTTGAACACATCGTCACCGGTAAAGAGAAAACGCGCCAACAGATGACGTGCCGCTGCCTCACCAAGCCCTGGGGCTACGCGCATGATCTCGTCAAGGACAGTATTGTTCCACTGCAAAATATCGTGACCCTGTGCATAGTATCCGATCCGCACTTCGTGACCGAGACGTACCATACCCTGCAACGCCGGTAGTTGTCCGACCAGGGTGCGGAGCAAGGTTGTTTTGCCACATCCATTTGGGCCAAGCAAGCCAACCCGCTCGCCGCGCCGGATCGTCAGATCATCCGCTCGTAAGAGCGCCTGCGCCCCACCATTTTGGCTACGGTAGCCAACCACCAGGCCATCGAGATGTAATACCAGTTCGCCTGACCGGAGTTGATGATCGAGTGATATGCGCAGTTTTGCCGCTTCTTTAGGCCGTTCAACCATCTGCTCACGTTTCAAACGTTCCAGTCGTTTTTCACGCCCTTTTGCCTCACGTGCGCGCTGTCCGGCCCGATAGCGGCGAATAAACTCTTCGGTGCGGGCAATGAACGCCTGTTGCGCCTGGTATTCCTTGAGCCGTCGTTCCATACGTTCGGCTTTCAAGGTCAGATACTTCTCGTAACTGCCAGGGTAATCTTCAAGACGCTGAAAACTCAACTCCAACGTGCGCTGGGTTACTCGTTCAAGGAAATATCTGTCGTGCGAGACGACAATCAACGTGCCGTCCCAGTTCCGGAGAAACTGTTCCAGCCATTCGAGCGCCTGCATATCAA
>Ga0272449_1002734_pt1 | contig 16048 bp, 12 predicted proteins | sample YNPCB0241_FD_198679 | JGI IMG/M metagenome (GOLD analysis project Ga0272449, IMG submission 198679) | Hot spring sediment microbial communities from Yellowstone National Park, WY, United States - YNP-CB-024-1 | ecosystem: Environmental > Aquatic > Thermal springs > Hot (42-90C) > Sediment...
CTTCCACCCCGAACTGATAGACGTCCTCTTTGAGCGGTGGAGCACCTTCCCCACCTTCCAGCGGACGCGCGGGGTGCTCCGCTTCCTGGCCGAAGTGGTGGCCGACCTGTACCGGAAGGAGTACCCGGCGCCCCTCATCCAGCCCGCCCACCTGGACCTGACCCACGCGGCCATCCGGCGGGAACTGGTGAAACACATCGGCAACGAGTACGAGGGGGTCATCGCCGCCGACATTGCCGACTCCAACGCCCGCGCGCAGAAGATAGACCGGGAGATGGGGGACGAGTACGCCCGCTTCCGGGTCGCGGCGGGTCTGGCGACGGCCATTTTCTTCTACAGTTTCAGCGGCAGCGAACGGAGGGGCGTCCCGGCCGGGCGGCTGCGTCTGGCCGTCCTGCGGGAGGAGATTCCCCCGGCCGTCTTCGGCGACGCGCTGAAGCGGCTGGAGGACGAACTCTGGTACCTCCACGTGGAAGGCGGCCTCTACGCCTTCACCAACCAGTACAACCTGAACCGCGTCCTCCTGGAGAAAGAGGAGGCGGTGCAGGAAGACGAACTGCTGAAGACCGTCCGCGAGGGGCTGGAGAGACTGGCGGGTCGGGAGATGGACGTGGTCCTCTGGCCCCAGACCTCGCAGGACGTGCCGGACACGCGGCGGCTGAAACTGGCCATCCTGAGCGGGGAGCACGCCCGAACCGGCACCGCGCCCGTTCCCTTTGTGGAGGAGGTATTTGACCGCTGCGGGACCCCCTTCCGCACCTGCAAGAACACCCTGCTGGTCCTGGCGCCGGACGCCGGGGAATGGGCCGGTCTCCTGCGCCTGGTCCGCCGTTTCCTGGCCCTGCGGGCCATTGAGGGGGACCGGGCCCTGCGGCAGGGGCTTTCGGAGGAGAACCGGCGGGCGCTCCAGAGCAAACGGGAGGAGGCGGAGAAAGACATCCCCTTCCGCCTGCTCTACGTCTACCGGCATCTGGCGAAGATGGGGGCGGAGGGGGTGGAATGGCTGGACCTGGGGATTCCCACTGTGGGGGCAAAGGATTCCCTGACCCGGCGGGTGAAGGAAGCGCTGCGGGCCCGGGACCTGCTGGCGGGGAGGCTCGCCCCGTCCCGCCTGCTCCAGAAGGCCCTGCGGGAGGACGAGGCCGAAAAGCCCGTGCGGGACGTGGTGGAGGCGTTCCTGCGCTACCCCCAGTTGCCGATGCTGGAGGGCGAGGAGGTGGCGTGGACGGCGGTCCGGCAGGGCGTCCAGGAGGGGGTCTTCGGCGTACGGGTGGGCGAACGGGTCTACTTCCGGGAACCGGTGCCGGACGGCGTCGCACTGGAGGAGGGAGTGCTGGTGCGGGAGGTCGCCCCGGCTCCGGAGGCCGTCATCCCGGCGCCGCCGGTCCCGGAGACGGCGCCGGGGCCGGCCCCGGCCCCTGGGGGAACCGTGGCCGAACCCATCGGCGTGCCGCCAGCGGTGGCCGCGATTCGCACCTACAACCTGCGGGCCCGGGTCGCCTGGGACAAACTCTCGGACTTCGTTCGGGGCGTGGTGATGCCCCTCCGGCAGGACGCCGACCTGGAGATAGAGGTCTCCCTGCGGGCCCGGGGGCGGGCGGGTGGCATCCCCAAGGGCACCCTGGAGCGGGTGGTGAAGGAGACCCTCCAGCAGATCCGGGCGGAGATTCTGGAGGAGGAGACGGGGGAAGAAGACTCTTCTGGGAAATAGAGGAGGCTCGCTTCACCCCTCCCCGTCCCCCCGCGTGCCGGGATACAAAATTCCGGATTCGCTGAGGCACGGTCTTAAATTCCTCATATCCCTGGGCAATGAACAGTTCCGATTGAGGCAAAAGTCGGTGCAGTTCTTCTGCAGTGGAGACAGGATGGGTAGGATCCCCCACCCAGGCGATAATCGTGGCGGGGATACCCGTCAGTGCGCTGATTTCCTCTTCCGGTGACCGTTCTCTCCGCCAGGGCCCGTCCCCATGCAGGGGTATTGGGTCAGGGATGTTTTGTCGCGGTGGCAGGGCCACCCCAACAAACTCACCCTTTCTTCATGCTCTCAATGATCACCTTGGCAGCAATCCGGGCCCCGATGCCGGGCAGAAGACTGCACTTTTCAAACCCCTTCGCCTCTGCGAAGGCCGCCATGTTCTCCGGACTGGCGGCGGGGTCCATATAGCGGCCGAAGAGCACCTCCTGCAATTCGGGGCAGAGGACGGACCCCGTGGCTGCCTTGAAACGAGGCATAAACTCCCGCGCGGCCCGGATGGCGGCCCCGGTCGCGTCGTAATTCAGCACGTCCCTGCTGCCGAAGTAGAGGCCCAGGGCGATCAATCCACCGGTCACCGCCCCACACATCCAGCCGGTACCGCCGAAGCCGGGGAACGGAGAGAGCGCCTGGATGATTTCCAGATTGCCCAGGCCGAATTCCTCCAGCAGGGCCAGAGCAGTCCCCTTCGCGCAGTTGCGGGCGAGAAAGTTGTACTCCTCGGCCCGCCGCTGGACCCGGTCCAGGATTTGCTCCCGGTTCGCCAGAATCTCATCCGGGTTGAGCACCTTTCGGGGAATCCCCTCTTCGGCCATTCTCCGGTACCGGGCGATAATCGCCTCCATATCCCATTCTCTCTCGGCCAGTTCCTGCGCTCTGGCCTTCAGCAATTCGTGCTCTGCCATTTTCCACCTCCCTCCTGTGTACTGGAACGGACAGCACAGGTTATTCTACATCCAGTAAAATCCGCGCATCCAGGATACTGTACCCCTTCTCGTACACACGGACCGGATTCAGGTCAATTTCCCGGATCTGCGGGTACTTCGCGGCGATCTGCGACACCTGCACCAACAAGTCGGCCAGACCCTGGATGTCTTTCTGTCTCTCGCCGCGCATGCCCTGCAACACGCGATAGCCCCTGGTCTCCTGGATCATATCCAGCGCGACCTCCCGGTCAAACGGTGCAACGCGGAAACTCACATCCCGGAACAACTCCACAAACACGCCGCCCATACCGAACATCACTGTGGGACCGAACTGCGGGTCGCGCGTCACCCCGACGATCAATTCAGGGCCTGGCGGCGCCATCGGCACAACCAGTACACCCTGGATGTCTGCATCGGGAACCGCACGCCGGACGTCGCCCACCAACTGGTCGTAGCCCTGACCGACCGCCTCGGGACCCCGAAGATTGAGCCGAACGCCGCCAACGTCACTCTTGTGAATGACCTGGGGCGAAACGACCTTCAGCGCAACGGAACCGTCCACTTCCATCGCGGCGCGCTGTGCCTCCTCCCGGGTCTTCGCCAGAACATGCGGCATCACTGCGATGCCATGGTCAGCGAGGAAATCCAGCGCCTCGGGCTCCAGAAGATGGCGCCCCTCCGCAACCGCGCGCTTAAGAATCGGATGAGCGGCAGATGGTACATCCGTCAGCGGATAACCCTTGCTGAAGGTCGCCTGGGTCAGAATCGCCAGCGCACGCACGGCGGAATCTGGTGTATCAAAGGTCGGAATGCCGTTCTCTTCAAGGTAACGGCGCGCCTCTACTACGGTCTCGTTGACCGTGAAGCACGCCACGACCGGCTTATCAAACTCCCTGACGACCGGCACAACAGCCTGTGCAACGTCCATCGGGGGCAGGAACGTGGGTGGAATGCTGTTGAACACCACCATATCCACGTTGGGGTCGGCGAGGATGAGGCGCATCGCTTCGCCGAATTCCTTTGCCATCGCAGCAGCGGACGTATCCACATACCCGTTCGGCTTGCAGACCATGGCCATCGGCGGCAGCAGCGCGGTCAGTTTCTCACACGTCTCCCGGCTCATCGGCGCGAGTCTCAGGATACCACTGGCCTCCACCTCGTCCGTACTGATGACGCCCAGGCCGCCAGCCTCGGTCAAGATGCACACCCGGTTGCCCCGGGGTTTGGGCAACATGGAGATTGCCTTGGCCCCAGCGATCAAATCCTGCACGGTGTGCACGCGGACGACGCCACACTGCCTGAACGCGCCGTCGTATACCGCATCCGTACCGGCGAGCGTGGCGGTGTGGGAGAGGGTCGCCCGGGCACCGCTCTCCGTGCGCCCCACTTTGAGCACCAGCACCGGCTTCTTTCGGGTCACCCGGCTGGCGACGCGCATGAACTCCCGGCCGTCCTTCACTCCTTCCAGATAGACCAGGATGACTTTGACCGCCGGGTCGTCGCCGTAATCCTCAATCAGTTCCACATTGGACACATCGCACATATTCCCGACGTGACCAAAGCGCGCGAAGCCCAGCGGCTTCGGCTGACTGAGGGCCAGGGTCACCAGCGATCCGCCGAGGGCACCGCTCTGCGTCACGTAACCGATATTGCCGGGGACGAGGCTGACTCCCGGATGGAAGCCGGTGACCAGTTTCGTCTCGGGGTTCATAATCCCGATGCAATTGGGCCCGAACACGCGGATGCCGGTGCGCCGGGCAATCTCGGCCAGTCGCCGCTGCGCTTCCACGTTCTCCGGGATGCCGGTTTCGGCGAACCCGGCGGAGAGCACCACAACGCCTTTGACATCGCCGCGCCGCTCGGCTTCCTCCATTACTGTGACGGCCGCTTTGCCCGGCAAACAGATCACAACCAGGTCCAGCGGCTCATGGATTTCGGCGATAGAGCGATAGCACGGCAAACCCAGGATTTCGTTTTCGCCGGGATTGACCGGATAAATCTTGCCCGGGTATCCGACGGACAGCAGCGTCCGCACAACCTGGTGTCCCGCTTTGAACGGGTCCCTGGATGCGCCGACGACAGCAACGGATTGGGCTTCAAAAATCTCGCGCAGAGAAACAGCCATCGCGGTTCTGTCCTCAGGTACGCTTCAAGTGTGCTTCTGCGGCGAAGGCAGCGCAGGCCCTCGGCCTGGATACAGGCCTGACGGCCTGCGCTACGCCGCGAATACCGATCCGATCAGCGCGGCTCCTCCCCGGTGAAGACCGGCTTGCGCTTTTCAATGAACGCCCGCATGCCTTCCGCGCGGTCTGGCGTCGCGTGCGCTTCCATCGCGCGCTCCAGTTCAAAGACCAGCCCCTCCTCCAGCGGCAACTGCTCTGCAGCGAGGATGGCCGCTTTGGCTTTGGCAATCGCGATGGGCGCCCGCGATGCGATGCGCTCTGCCATCCTGCGCACGGTCTCCATCAACTGAGCCGGTGGGACAACCCGGTTAACCAGACCCACCCGCGCGGCTTCCTCGGCGCTGATCAGGTCGCCGGTGAAGATGAGTTCCGACGCGACGCCGCGCCCCGCCAGGCGCGTCGTCCGCTGTGTGCCGCCCAGGCCCGGCATGATACCCAGCCCGACCTCGGGCAGGCCCAGGCGCGCCTCCGACGAGGCGATGCGGATGTCGCAGGCGAGCGCCAGTTCCAGCCCGCCGCCGAGCGCAAAGCCGTTGATCGCGGCGATGACCGGCTGCGGCAGGGTCTCTATATCCCGCAGCACGCTCTGCCCGAGTTCGGTGAACGCGCGGATCGCCGCGGGGTCATCCGCAATGGCCTGCATCTCTTTGACGTCCGCACCGGCGATGAAGGCATCGCCCTCTCCGGTGATGATGACGACGCGCACCGCGCGGTTCGCGCGCACCTGTGCCAGCGCGTCCTTCAACTCATTCAGCACTTTGGCGTTGAGCGCGTTCAGCGCTTCGGGGCGGCTCATCAGAATGGTTGCAATCGGGCCATCAATGGACAGCCGCACCTGGCGCAGAGGCCAGGGTTTGCCGCTGGCGGCCTGCTTTTTTAGCAGTTCGGGGACGAAACCCGGATATTTCTCCTCAATGGGTTTCATCAACTCCATCACGCGGTCCCATCCCAGGTCATTCATGATAGCGAACGGCCCCTTCTCCCAGCGCAGGCCGACCGTCGTGCCGCGATCCATATCCTCAATCGTTGCCACGCCCTCTTCCACAACGCGCGCGGCCACTCCGCACACCACCGCCAGCAGACGGTCCGCGACAGCCTGCTTGCGGGCCGGGTCCACTTCGCCCGAAAGGTCCCACAACTGCCCGGACTCATAGAGTTCGCGCAGGGCCTTCGCGGGTGTGTAGAAGGGGCCAACGGATTCAGACAGTGAGACTGCGGCATGGTACGCCAGGGGCACACCCGACACGTTGATAAGTTTGAACGGCCCCATGGTGAGCCCGAACGTTTCGCATGCTGCTGCATCAATGGTCGGGATGTTGGCCACACCTTCGTCCAGCATACGGATGGATTCGTTGTACCAGGCGATGAAAATGCGATTGACGGCAAATCCCGGCGAGTCCGCAACGAGAATCGGCAATTTGCCGGTCAGGCGAGCGAAGTTCATCAGTGTGTCAATGACCTCGGGCGCGGTGTCTTTCGCGCGGACGACTTCCAGCAGTTTATTGATGACCGGCGGGAAGAAGTAGTGCAACCCGGCAAACAGATGCGGGCGTTGGGTCAATGCCGCGAATTCCGCGACGCGGAACGACGACGTGTTGGTGGCGAAAATCGTCTCGGGCTTGCAGATGCGGTCCAGTTCGGTGAACAGCGCCTTCTTTGCCTCGCGATCCTCGGTGATGGCCTCAATGATGAGGTCGCAGTCCGCCAGATCGGACAGGTCCGTTGTCCCCTGGATACGGGCCCACACCTCATCGCGGCGTTCGGGGGTCATCTTGCCCCGCTCCACGCCCTTCGCCATAAAATCGCGAATCCGCTCCAGGCCCTTTTCCAGCAGTTCGGGGGTCGGTTCGCGCACGACGGTGAGAAACCCGCCCTGCGCCGCTGTCTGCGCGATGCCCGAGCCCATCAAACCACAGCCGACGACGCCAACTTTTTGGATCTGCATGATATACCTCCTGTCCTGTAGTGTTGGTTTCGGTTCTCCTTTTCACCTAACCCACCCGGATCACCAGGGCGGCTCCGGAATCGCCTGCCGCACAACCGGCCACCAGTCCGTAGCCGCCACCTTTAAGGACCAGTTCCTCAATCAGTTCAATCGTCAGCCTCATAACAGTGGGCCCCTGAGGGTGTCCATAAATCAGGGAGCACCCGTAGTTGTTGAATATCCGGTCCTCAATCCCCAGCGCCTTGCCGAACACGATGTCGTTCACGGAAAACGGGTTGTGGGTCTTCACGGCGGCCAGGTCGGATACCTTGATGCCCGCTCCTTCCAGGGCCCGCACCGCGGCCGGGATGGGCGCCTCGGGCATGTAGCCCTTTTCCGCCCGGGCGAATCCGTAGGAGAGAATCTGAATGGTCACCGACCTGTCGGCAGAAATCTCGTCCGCTTTCGCTTTTGTGGTGACAATCATCCCGGCGTTGCCGTCCGCCGGGTGGGTCTGGGCAGCGTAGGTCAGGATGGAATCCGGGGAAACCGTCCTCAGTGCGGCCAGACTCTCGGCAGTACAGGGGATTACCCCCTCATCTTTGTCTACTACGATGGTTTCTTTCCTGGACACCTTGACTTCCAGAGATACCATATAGCCTCTCTGGAATTTTCGGTCCTCCGCCAGCGCATCCAGGTATTTGGTATACCGGTTGAGGACCAGGGCGTCGGACTCTTCCCGCGTGATGCCATGCTTCCGGGCAACGTTGTTGGCTGTGCCCAGAGGACTGGTTTCGGCGACGGGGTCCAGGTTGAAACCGTCCACCATCCAACTCTCGTAGTGGGGCTTTCCACCGAGGCCCGCTGGGTTGGGCCAGATAATGTTGGGGCCGTTGGAAGTCCGGTCGGCGGTGACCACCAGCAGGCTGGTATTGATCCCGGCCTCTACAGCGGTTGCGGCGTAGTGGAGGGCGACTGTGGAGGTCGCACACGCCTGGGAGATGCGAGGACCACTGATGTGAGGGTTGCCGATCAGTGTGGCGAGATAGGGAACGTCAAAAAACCACTGCGGTTGAGGGACGGTCGCGCCGTAGATGATGCCGTCAAAAATGTCCGGCGTGATCCCGCGCGACTGGAGGAATTGTCTTGCGGCAGCAGCAGCCAGTTCTGTGGCATTCTCATTTTGCAGCGATCCCTGCCAGCGGCAGAACGGAGAACACCAGTACCCTTTATAGGGGATATATACTTTCTGGTACATCTTTCTCCTTTCGGGAGGTTCATCGGATGGATTTGTCTAAATCACGCCTGCTTCCTTCAATTTTTTCAATTTGCGGGGTCCGAAGCCCATATACTTGAGGTAAATGTACTCGTTGTCATACCCTACGGGCCGGCAGACCCACTTGATCCGAATCGGCGTTTCTGACAATTTATACTGCGCCTGCGCGACGATCACCTCTCCATATACGGGGTCCTGGACCGGCGTAAAGATTCCCCGGTCCAGCCAGTTCGGATCACGCATGGTCTCTTCGGGAGAGCATACCGGTGCTACGACCGGGGCAATCGGAGCCAGGCGGCCCTTCTGACCATATTCTACGGCCATTCGCACCAGTTCCTCGCTGGTGTACTTGCGCGTCTCGGCAAAAACCAGTTCCGCCCATTTCAACTGCTCCTCTTTGGTGGAGAAGTCTGCCATATCTTTCCACTCTGCCGCTCCCCACTCATCCCATTTCCCCAACATGTCGGCGAACGCCTGCCACATCTCCAGCCGGAGACCGCCCAGGAAGACGGCGCCGTCTTTGGTCGGTGCGAAACAGTAGAGCCAGCCGCCTGTATTCAGATTCCCGAACCGCTCGCTCACCACTCCCGCCCCCTGATACCATATTGCTGCCCAGTCCTCCAGAGAGGTATAGGCCTCAGACGTCGCCACATCCAGCGCCTGTCCCTCTCCGGTCAACTCTCTCCAGTGGAGAGCGGCCAGGATGCCGACCGCCATGTATGTCCCTGCCACGACCCAGCCAATCCAGGGGCCGGCCTTGGTGGGAACAGCCCAGGGGCACTCGTCGTAGGTTTTGCCCTCCGGCAACATCTCCCCCGAATCGTACTGGTTCCCCGATCGGGCCTGGATGATGTTGTCGTAGTCCGGCATCCGGCTGCGGCTCCTGGGCCCGAACTGCCCAAACGGTGTGATGGAGGCGTAAATCAGCCTGGGGTTGATCTCCCTCAGCGCTTCATAGCCGACGCCCCATTCGTCCATCACTCCGGGCATAAAGGTCTCTATCAGCACGTCCGCCTGAGCCACGAGACCCTTGAGAATCTCTCTGGCTTCCGGCTTCTCCAGATTCAGGGTGATGTGGAATTTGTTTCGGCCCTCGGAAAGGTAATTGAGGCCCTCCCCTTTGTACAGTATCCCGTAGGGGGTACACTTCCGGATGAAATCGCCCACGGGCGGCTCTATTCTCAGCACCTCCGCGCCGAACTCAGCCAGCAGGGACGAGCAGTAACAGCCTGCAAAGGACTTATAACTCAAGTCCAGCACTACAATATCATCCAGGGCCTCAGGCCGGGTTGATGCAATCCTGGGGTCATCCCGCTCTCTGATCCAATCTGCCCATCTCTGGTGCTCCATATTCGGTCCTCCTCGTGCTGGTACGATGTGGGTTTCAGATAGATTCCTTAGATAGAATCAGACCGGCCTTGCCATCCCAGTCGGGGGGTGGTCGGCGTCCCCGCACCTGCGCCCATTTCCCCAGCGCGCCGCACTCGTACAACTGCCGGATTTCGTCTTCGCTCTTGCCCAGGATGTACCGCATCACATATTCGTTATCAAAGCCCACTGGCCGGACGGACCACCTGACCCTCGGCGAGGTCCTGGACATCATCACAGGGAATTCATAGTCCAGAAACTCGCCCAGGAGGGGATCATCAACCTCCGTCAAGAAACCGCGCTCCCGGAAATGCTCATTCTCCACGACATCCTTGATGGAGCAGACCCGGGACGCGGCGAACCCGTATTCTTCGGCCAGGCGCTCAATCTCCTCAGCGGTCTTGGTTCTGGCCCATTCGGCGATGATCCGGAGAATTTCGGTGGCGTTTTCCTCCTGCAACCGCGTCAGGTGGTCCTGAAACCGGGGGTCATCTGCCAGTTCCGGCCTGCCCATCGCGCGGCACAGGCTCCTGAACTCCTCCTCATCCGGTGCCGCGATTGCCACGAAGGTGTCGTCCACGCAGCGAAACGTATCGGCCGGGCATATGGATACGTCCCGATTCCCCGCTGGCCCGGCCCCCTTGCCCGTAATTTGCTGGTAGGGCCAGACCCAGGACATCGTCCGCATAATCGCCTCCGACTGCGACAACTCAATATATTGCCCCTTACCGGTCCGGTCCCGATAATGAAGGGCAGCCAGGACCGCCACCTCACCCAGCAACGCGCCATAACTATCGCAGATATACAGGCGGTTCTTCAGCGGAGGCCGACCGGGGAAACTGGATATCCACGCATATCCGGACATGCCCTGAGCCGCACCGTCGTTGCTGGGCCTGTTCTCCTCCGCATACTGGCCCCACTGACCAAAGCCAGTCTTGGAAATGTAGATAATGCTCGGATTGACCTCTACGATCTGCCGATAGCCAACATTCCATCGCTCCATGACTCCTGGTCTCAGGTTTTCTTCTATAATATCGGCCCTGGCGGCAAGTTCACGGAATATCTGCTGCCCCTCGGGTTTATGCAAATCCAGGCCGATCCAGTATTTGTTGGGATTGGGGCGCATTAACGATGTGCTCTGGTCTTTGAAGAAATAACTGAAAGGCGCCATGCTACGCAGCGTGTCGCCCATAGGCGGCACTTCACATTTGATGACCTCGGCGCCGAGCCTGGCCAGGATACCCGGCCCGGAGGGCCCCAGCAGAAGAGTGCACACCTCCAGCACCCGGATGCCCTTCAGCGGTAATGGTTTGTGGAACTTGGTTTCTTTGTAGTTTCTCCAGGTGCTTTCTCCCATCCTAACCTCCGTTATCAGATGCTCATTTGTTCATTGCAGACGAGCGAGTCGCCTCTACTGATGTCACTTTCACGCACTGGACATTCCGGCTGATGCCTCTGCGCGATGCAATCTGTCACACCTTTGTAGAAGCGCGGGGTAATACCCGTTGCAGTTGTGGGAGGTTCAAAGAGGAAACGCAACGACCTGCCCGGCTGCCTGCGGCTATATTTTGAGGCAACAGAGTTTTTGGCGGAGGCTTAGCCTCCGCCAAAAAACTCTATATTGGCCGTCGGACGGATAGACGGCCATTACATTCCCAGATACGCTTTCCTGACATGGTCGCTTTCCAGCAACTCCGAGCATTCACCTTCCAGGCATATCTGGCCGTTTTCCAGGACATATGCCCGGTCCGCAATCTCCAGGGTCCGTCGGACATTCTGCTCCACCAGCAGGACGGTCACCCCCTGCTCGCGAATCTTCTGGATAATTTCAAAAACTTCCTTCACCAGCACCGGGGCCAGGCCGTAGGAAGGTTCATCAAATAGACACAATTTTGGCCTGGACATCAGTGCCCGCCCGAAGGCCAACATCTGGCGTTCCCCGCCGCTCAACGTTCGGGCCAGTTGCCGTTCCCTCTCCTTGAGTCTGGGGAATAACTGATAGACGTAATCCAGGGCTTCCTCCCTTTGTTTCCAGGCCCGAGAGGAATATGCTCCCATCTCCAGGTTTTCCCGCACACTCATGTCGGGGAAAACCCGTCCCCCCTCAGGCACGACGGAAATACCCATTTCTGCGATGACATAGGATGGCAGGCCGTCTATTCGCCTGCCCAGAAAGGTCACACTCCCGGCCGCAGGGCGTATCAGGCCCAGGATGGAGTGAAGCAGGGTCGTCTTGCCGGCCCCATTAGAACCCACAATCGCCACGATTTCCCCCTCCTGGACCTGGAGGGACACCCCCCACAGGACCTGCATTCTGCCATAGAATGCGCTCAGATCGCGGACTTCCAGCATGGGCTTATTCTCCCAGGTAAATCTCAATGACTGTTCTGCTGGTAGCAATCTCCTGCGGCGTCCCCTCGGCGATTTTCTCGCCGTGGTGAAGCACCATAATGCGGTTGCACACGCCCATAATTGCCTTCATCACATGCTCAACCATAAAAATGGTGATTCCCTGTTCCCAAATCCGGCTCACCAGTTCCATCGCCTGGGCGACTTCGGTGGGGTTTAACCCAGCCATCAGTTCGTCCAGCAGCAGGAGTTCCGGGCCTGTGGCCAGCGCTCTGGCCACCTCCAATCGCTTCTGGTTTGCCAGGGTCAGGCTTCGGGCTGGCAACCCCTTCACCGCCGATAACCCCACGAAATCCAGCCATCTCTCCGCTTCTTCCCGTGCCTGGTCCATCGTATGGCTGTCGGGCTTCCCAAACAACACGCCCATCAGGACATTTTCCAGAACCGACATGTTGGGGAAAACCCTGACCAGTTGAAATGTCCTGGCAATCCCCCGCCGGCAGATGACGTGGGGCTTCAGGCCGGTGATGTTGGCTCCCTTAAATTTGATCTCTCCCGACTGGGGGACAAGGGCTCCTGAGATCAGGTTGAACAGGGTGGTTTTGCCCGCGCCGTTGGGACCGATCAGGCCCACAATCTCGCCCTGGTCTACATGAAAGTCCACATTCTGGACTGCCGCGAGCCCACCGAAATACCGGGTCACTCCCTTTCCTTCAAGCAGGGGCATCTTGACCTCCCGCCAGTCGTTTCCTTGTTTTTGTCATCAGCCCGATCAGCCCTTCAGGCAGGTACAGGACGGTGATAATCAGAACCACCCCAAAGATGAGCATGTAATAATAAGGAAACCGGGTGAGCAGGATTTCCTCCAGATAGGCAAAAATCACTGCGCCCAGGATGGGGCCGTAGGGATGGCCAATGCCGCCGAAAATGGCCATCAGAACCGCCATAAATGAGTAAAGCGGGTTAAAGGCAATGTACGGGTCCACATATGTCCACCGGGTCGCGATGACGGACCCGGCAGCCCCTATGAAGATAGCGCTGAGGGCAAAGGTGAGCGTTTTGAGCACGTTGACGTTGACACCGATGTGAGCAGCGGCTTCTTCACACTCCCCGATGCTCCGCAGGGCCAATCCCAGCCGGGAACGTCGGATCAGGTAGGTTGTCAAAAGCAGCAGGACGAAAATAGTGAACATGATGAGGTAAATCGTTTGCTGGTCCACCACAACCACAAATCGCCCCCGCGTGCCAGTAAACTTAATCTCGTACCACAGCCAGAAGTGCTTGATGAGTTCCACCAGTCCAAAAGTGAACATTGCGAAATAGATACCTCTCAGCCGGAGCGTCAGCGCACCGACAAGGAGCGCGAGGCAGAAACTGATCAGTCCCCCCAGAAAGACAACAAGCGGTAGTGGGAGTTGCCTGCCCAGTATGGCGGAAGTGTAGATACCGACCCCGAAAAAGGCGGCCGGGGCCAGGGAGATGTACCCTGTTGGAGCGGAGAACAGGGCCCAACTGAGGGCAAGGATGACAAACATCAGGATGTCGGTGACCAGGATGATGCTGTACGCTGAGGCATAGAGGGGGAGCGTCGCCAGCAGCGCCAGAATAACAAAGGCCAGCCCTGGACCCCACATTCTCTGGAGATTCAGGTTGCCGGGTTTCATTCTTTATCTCCCCAAGAGGCCTGTCGGCCGGATGAGCAGCAGAAGGACAAAGATGACATAGTAGGCCACCAGAGCCAGTCCTGGCTCCAGAAAGGTGACGATACTTCCCACAAGGCCCAGGATGAAACCGCCCAGGAAACTGCCGGGGATGCTGCCCAGCCCCCCCAGGACTACCACGATGATCGCAATAACAGTGTATTCCAGGCCCATCACAGCGGTCACAGCATAGCACATGCTGATCAGGACGCCGGCGACGGCAGCCATCGCAGCGCCCAGACCAAAGCATAAAGCCAGCACATGATTGATATTCACCCCCATTAACCCCGCGGTGGTGGGGTCCTGGGCTGCTGCCCGGATGGCTTTGCCCGTGCGCGTGAGGTGGAGAAAGAGGTAGAAGGCCAGGCCAATCACAAGGGCGATCCCAAAGGTCAGCAGACGGTTGGCGCCAAACAGCGTTCCCAGAACATGGACCGGGATAGAGAGATACGAATATGCCCGGGTATCCGCCCTCCAGATAATCAGGGCGATGTTTTGAAGGATAAACATCAGACCGAAGGCGGCCAGCATGGAGTTGCTTTCAAAAACAGCCGGTGATGCGGACGAAGCCAGCAGGCGTTTGAAGAGGGTTCTGTGAATGAGAAACCCTAAGGCAAGGGCTGAAGGGCCGCATATGACCAGGGAGATCAGCGGGCTAATGCCCAGCGCGGTGTACAGGGTCCAGGTGATCAGGGCTCCCAGCATGATGAACTCGCCGTGGGAGATATTCAGAATGCGAGCGACGCCATATTGCAGGCTGAGGCCCACGGAGATCAGAGCATACAGGCCACCCACCAGCAAGCCGGTGATGAGAACCTCCAGGATTTTTGTCATAGGAGTCTCCAGCAGTAATCTCGGTTATCCAGGTTTGTTTTGCTCACTGGGGACCGGTATGGGGGACTGGTGGTATCTGCTTCGGCGGAGGCCACCGAAACCCCGACAAGGCTTTCCCGATATATCTGGGCCCAGGTCGCCTGGTTATAGCACGGAAATTCCCCCTTACGTAGCCCATAGGGCCGGGCGATCATCCATCTATTCAGAAGGCAGGCTGCCTGAGAAGCGAGCAGCGCTCCTGCCGGCCCCATGTCTGGCTCCTCTCAGACAGCCTGCCCATTATCTGTCCCTGGAAATGGCGTCCCTGATCGCCCTTACCCTTTTGGCCACTTGGGCTTCGGATACACCATCTCCGCGGTGGCCCATTTTTCGGGCCCGATAACCTCGTACTCCCCGTTGATCCACTGGCCGATTTCCCCGGTATGGCACTCTTTGGAGAGGAGACAGCCCTCAAACCAGGTGTCGCCCAGGACCGTCTGGAAATGCTCCGTCGCGATGATGTCCCGAATCTTGGCCTGGTTCAGAGTTCCAGCCTTCTCAATGGCCTGTTTCCAGATTTCCAGACCGGCCCAGTAGAGCGGATGCCCCCAGTAGTCCTGGATTTCCTTCGGCTTGCCGGCATAGAGTTTATCGGCCAGGGCCCGGGCCGCATCGGACTGCTTGGGGTTGAAGGAGGTGAAACCGATGACCCCCTCTGCCGCAGGGCCAAAGGTCGTCTGGTAGAACCCGAAGTTGACGCCGGGGCCGCCTACCCAGGCCTTGGGGTTGAAATCCAGTTCTATGGAGAGCGCGGTTGCGGGCATAATCTGATCAGGGTAGGCAAAACAGCAAAAGACATCGGGGTCTGCCGCCTTCGCTTCCCGGATGATGGGCGAAAGATCCTTCATATCCGGCGGGATGCTCTTGACCCCGAGGATTTCAATGCCCGCTTTGGGGAATTCAATCCCTGCCACACCGGAGTACTCAATGCCGTGGAGGTCGGCAATGTAGGTGATGTAGGCTGTCTTGGCGCCTTTCTTGGAGAGCAGTTGGGCCAGGACCGGCAACTGGTACCAGTCGGAGAAACTCAGGGTGATGAACACATAGGGCATGCTGGGGAGCAGGTCCTTGAGGGTGGTAGCACCGCCCTCGGCCGTGATCAACACGTACCCGTATTTGTTGGCAATAGGTGCCTGGGCATAGATGAATGAGGTGCCGCATCCGGGCCAGAGGAAGTCCACCTTGTCCTCAACGATCAGTTTCTCCGTCAGCCTTGTTGCCGTGCCCACATCGCTTTTGTCGTCGTAGATGATCAACTCAATGGGGAGTTTCTTCCCGTATTCCTCCACGTAGATTCCACCGGCGTCGTTGACCTCTTTGACAAAGGTCTCGTAGACCGGCCGGAAGGCCGAGTCTCCCACCACTGCCAGGGGACCGGAAAGGGGCCTGGACATCCCAACGACAATTTTGTCCTTGGCGGGTTTGGGCGGTGTTTTGGGGGCGCATCGCGCCAGGGCCAGCCCCAGGCCAGTCACAGCCACACCTCGCAGGAATTCACGGCGGGTCAAGCCTCTGGTAGCCATTTCTCCCTCCTTTCATCGCTGAGTGTAGCGGTTAATCGGCATCTGCGTGTTGAGTCCTATAAAATCGTACCGGGCTAAAGTCTCAAAAAATCGTGCCCTCACCCCTCCCCCTGCCCCCTCCCCTCTCCCGCTCGCCTTCGGCGGCGGGCGAGGGGAGGGGGTGGAAAGAGGGG